>Ga0228710_1010722_pt1 | contig 12135 bp, 5 predicted proteins | sample MedpolnodulmetaG_FD_177995 | JGI IMG/M metagenome (GOLD analysis project Ga0228710, IMG submission 177995) | Root nodule microbial communities from Medicago polymorpha collected in Santa Monica, California, United States - pink nodules | ecosystem: Host-associated > Plants > Roots > Nodule...
AAAATTGACTTTTTAGGTTCATTCATTTAATGATGAATGAACCTAAAAAGTCAATTTTACTTATATTTAAAAACAGAAGGAGTACTTTTCAATATCATAAATACACTCCTTAAAAAAAAAAAAAATCATAAATACACATTTTTCTAAGCATAAATTGCCTTTTTTTAATCTCTTAAATAATGTCACAAGAGCATTCATTAATATTTTCTTTTAATAAAAACTTCATTACATTTATCATTTTTTTTTTCTGAAAAGAAAAGAGTACTAGTAGTATACAGTATACTATTCCTGCAGCCAGTGAGAAATAAATCCAAACTTCACTCTAGTGATGATATATCCATGTTGACTTGTTGAATTAGCGACGCTTGGGGTGAATTGTTGACTGTGACATTTATAAATTGAAAAAATTGACCGAAACAGTTGAATAGAATTGTTGAAGGTAACATTTATAAATTGAAAACATTGACTTTGGAACATTTGAATATCTACATTCATTCTCAGTAGTGGTATTGGCTTGGAACTTGGGAGTGTGCTCCTCCTCAAGGTTTCAGATTCGATTCTTTCTGGTGGCAATTTGAAGGGATTAGTTTAGCTTCTTCAAAAAAAATATCTAAATTCTCATCAAGTCGTCATGTAAAGCAAGTTAGTCAGCTGTGATACGTATATGCAGAAGAACATAGGTCCAGGTGGCTCGTCACTTCAATTTCTTGAAATTTCTATTGCTCTTTTGGCTGATGCTAGGGGCACTTTGTTTTATATGGATCTTTGAATTGATTTCAATGCAATTAAAATTAGTATAGTACTACATAAAAAGACAATATCTATCGTATTCTTTGAAGACGTTGAGACTGGATTATAAAGTTAAAGATCAATCTTACAATCAAAAAATATTATGTTTGGAGTTTGGACAATATCAATACTTTTTAGACTCGTTTTTAAGCTATTTATAAGTTTCATTCGAAGAATTGTGAGTAAATTTATTTCAACACTCAATAAAATTAAGTTATATTGTTCTCGTGAGCTTAACTCACTTGGTAAGGGATAATGTATATATATGCAGGGACCGGAGTTCGAATGGTTTGAATCCACTTATTCATCTTTAAGGTGATTTTTTTTTTGTGGTGGCCGAAATTTGAACCCCGACCTTACATATTTTATGCATTGTCCATACCAACTGAGTTAAGCTCACAATAACTAAGGTAAATTTCTCTAACCGTTAGGCTACTTGACAAAAGAAAAAGGTTATATTATGAAATTTGGAAGTCGAGTAAAATTTAGTTTGCGGAAACAACATGCAAGATTTTCTTGAGAGGAACATACAAGATGTTGTAAATTATCCATAATTCTTCAAAAAAAAAAACCTATGTTTCTCATTAATTTTTATATATTGCTAGTGTACGAATTTTACAATGTTGGCAAATCATAATCATTCATATGTATGATTTTGAGGGTCGTCATGATTAAAATCAATATTTTTTAAATAATTTGATGGTTATGGTTAGTCGACGATGGATATATATAAACTAAATTCTTGTAAATAAAATAATATAAACTAAGTCCATGATTTCTTTTATATTATCAATTAATTATAATAGTCGGATGAAACATATTTAATTTTTATTGTATATTATTTAAATTTGTGATTGATTGACAATGATTTTTTTTATAAAAATCAAATTTAGTCTCATTAATATATTCTTGTTTCTTTTTTGAGGGAAAAATATTCTTGTTAATTTTAATGATTAAGCTACTTGTTGATTTGAGAGCGGGAATACTCTTATATATATGGTCCAAATCTTCCTGGGTCGAATTTTGAAATAGTTTCTAATATCTATTTTCATTTTGAATTAAAACAAATTTTATATTAATTCTTTCTAAACATGTATTCTGAATGAGTGTTTTGCAGTTTCTAATTTTTATTTTTATTTTTATTTTCATTTTCAATTAAAACAAGTTTTATATTAATTCTTCCTAAACATGCATTTTGAATAAGTGTTTTGGTCAAGTGAGAGAACTTATATGGAGTTAACGTCTTTCGTCTTCTCCTTGCCAAGCACCAACCCTTCTGCACTCATGGAAAAACTCCAGGCATCCTTAACCCTATCACTCGGATGAAATTGTATATGATTTTAATGAATTTCGATTACAATATTTAGTTAATATTTTTCACTCTCCCCAATATTTTTGACAAGATTCGCCACAGTCCACTCCTAAGGCATTTTTCTGTGACAATTTTTTGTACCAATGAAAAACTTGAAATCCATAAAATCAACATATATATATATATATATATATATATATATGAGTTTTGCTGCAATATACCCACCTTTTTTTGGGTTTATAAAGGTCCATTTTAACATCACGTACATTCTTATTTTGACCAAAACTCAATTTTTGTTTTTTGAAAAAATTAAAACTCAAAGATAAAATTTTAATTCACAATTAGTGATTACTGCTTTTTATTTCCTATTTTTTCTTCATTTCTCCTCTCTCACACCGTCTCTCTCTCTCTGGGTTCCCATTTCTCATTCTTCTTCCATTTTCTAATAAAGTGCAGTTGTTGTGTGGTTAAATGTAAAAAAAAACGATGTTGTTGGAAGACAAGAAAAGAGAAATAGTTGCATGTCAGTATTCGTGAATAATATCTATCAACAACAACAACAAATAACGGATTTTTTTTTGAGCAAGGACGTTGTTTTTTGTAACATATCTTTGTCTGGACTCACGATTTAATATAATCATTTTTGTTTTGTTTTGAATAAGCTAAATAGATTGAAATTACTAAAGAACCAAGACTTCCAAACAAAAGGTGTGCCGGAAAGAAAAAGTTAATTGTCAAGAGTTTACATGAACAAACCACAATACAAATAAGGAACGAAAATAATGGATGAAATGGACAATTATGTTATAGCTCCCAAACATATAATTGGGTTAAGCCATCAGAAGGATAATCAAAAGAGAAAGTAGGATATTTCGCTTTCAACCACCAAAACGTCAGTAACTTAATTGTGTCGAACAGTTGACGCAAAGAGTGCTCCTTATACTTGAAAATGCTGCATTCTTTTCATTCAAAATTACTCAAACATAAGATAACCATATAAGATACATAGCTGACCGATGATGCTTTAATGATCCTCTTAAATGACCAAATTGATGAAAATAGTCCGAGATGAAAGCAAGAATCACGGTAGCATAACCTAACCATTGCAAAACCAAAGTCCATATTGATCCAAAAAATTGCAATGAAAAAAAAAAAGATTGATGTCCTCATTAAATCCGCAACCACCCACACAAAGTTGTTGCCAATTTTGAAGTAAGCCCCAGCCGCAAAAGATTATTATTAGTAGTGTTGTAAAAGTGACTCAAAATTGAAGTCTGGAAGCTGTCAAATCGGAGTACAATTTTTTGGAGCAGATTTGACACTTTCATTCGGAAAAAATCAGAGCACGATTTGGCAAAATCGCAGTACGATTTTGCGCAGATACATTAAAATAAAACGTATTTTTGGGCCTGATTTTGTTCCAATTTATGTGAGTTTCTTTTACTATAAATATAGGCTTTGTATCAGAGTAAACCTTGAGATAAAGGGGGCTGAAACAAGGGTTTAGAAAGGCAACAACAAAACTAGGGTTTGTATAGAGTTTGTCTCTTGGCAACAAACACTAGGGTTTGAGGGTTGATTCACCATGGGAAACACTATTAGGATTGAGTCTCTTGGTTACGGGAAGAGATTGAGACTTTGAGTAGAATTAGGCGGGAGACTTATTCTCGTAACCCATTGATATCTCTTTTGTAAAGTTACTCATCATTATAGTGAAACAGAGGGTTGCTCTCTCCCCAAGACTAGGTCAATTTGGACCGAACTGGGTAAACAGATTCTTTTGTGTTCTCTCTTTCTTTCTCTCGTTGTTTTCTACTTTTGTTTGTGATTATAACTTCCATACATTTTGTTTTGGTTGCTTTATTATCACTTGCTCCACACATCAAGTTTGTAATTGGTGTGATTTTTCATCGAATTCACAACAATTGGCGCCCACCGTGGGGCAAGGATCAAAGGATAATTAAGTATTATGGGTTCGAAGTGGGATATTGAGAAGTTTACCGGAGATAACGATTTTGGGTTGGAAGGTAAAGATGAAACTAATGTTAATACAACAAAAGTGTGAGAAAGCTTTGAAGGGTGAAAGTGTGTTAACGGTCACCATGTCACAAGCGGAGAAGACCGAGATGGTGGACAAGGCCAGAAGTGCCATTGTCTTGTGCCTCGGGGATAAAGTTTTGAGAGAAGTAGCGAAGGAACCAACCGCGACATCGATGTGGTCAAAGTTCAAATATTTGTATATGACAAAGTCTTTGCCTCATCGACAATTCCTAAAGCAACAACTCTACTCATTCAAGATGGTGGAGTCAAAGGCCATCATGGAGCTACTTGTGGATTTCAACAAAATCATTGGTGATTTGGAGAACATTAAGTTACGTCTTGAGGATGCGGGTGCTCTGATGGTGTGTTGTTGTTTGGAGGATGAAGAAGGTGATGTTTCTCACCTTGAGAGTGATGCCTAGTGAAGCGGTGGTCGTATGGAGAGTCGTCAACACTCAACATCAGCCTGGAGAGGTGGTGGTAAGAATACTCATGATCAGTCTTGAGAGGCGGAAGCAACAATACTCATGATCTACCTGTTGAGGTGGAGTTTCAAGGTTGAAGACATAGTGGGATGTACACATTTGCTTGTTGAGGTAGAGTACGCTCAGCTTGAGGTGGAGTTGAACACACTGGTAATGGTACGACTATGGAGGACCTTGGGTGCTATGCTTTAGTGGTGAGCAAGGGATTTCTTCATGAAGACGGAAGACATTCCGGAGGTTGAAGAATGTATAGCACGGCTTACGGGATTACCCTCAAAAAAGGCCAAGGGTGATTGAATGCAAGGTGATCTTCAAGGAAGTGAGAGATGTCTTATGTTGAAGATGTTATGGTGAATGCTTGTGGAACTACCTAAAACTCCTCGTGTAGTTGGACTACAAGGACCTTCGAGAAGGCGGAAGACATTCCGATGGCTGAAGGGGTTAAGGTGTGCACTTGGTGAACTACCTAAAATTCCTTGAGTAGTTTGGACACAAGGATCTCCAAAAGGGCGGAAGGCATTCCGATGGTTGAAGAGGTTAGGGTGTAAACTTGTGGAGCTACATAGTGTAGTGGGAAGCAAGGGAAAGAGCAGCATGGTGGTTTATTGACATCATCACTAATTTAGAGTCAAGGTGGAGAATGTTGTAAAAGTGACTTAAAATTGAAGTCTGGAAGCTGTCAAATCGGAGTACGAATTTTTGGTGCAGATTTAACACTTTCATTCAGAAAAAATCGGAGCACGATTTGGCGCAGAATCATAAAAATAAAACGTATTTTTGGGCCTGATTTTGTTCCAATTTATGAGGGTTTCTTTTACTATAAATATAAGCTTTGTATCAGAGTAAACCTTGAGATAGAGGGGGCTGAAATAAGGGTTTATAAAGGCAACAACAAAACTAGGGTTTGTATAGAGTTTGTCTCTTGGCAACAAACACTAGGGTTTGAGGGTTGATTCACCGTGGAAAACACTATTAGGATTGAGTCTCTTGGTTACAGGAAGAGATTGAGACTTTGGGTAGAATTAGGCAGGAGACTTATTCTTGTAACCCATTGATATCTCTTTTGTAAAGTTACTCATCATTATAGTGAAACAGAGAGCTGCTCTCTCCCTCAGACTAGGTCAATTTGGATCGAACTGGGTAAACAAATTCTTTTGTGTTCTCTCTTTCTTTCTCTCGCTGTTTTCTACTTTTGTTTGTGATTATAACTTCCATACACTTTGTCAAACTCAAAATAGTGTATTTTCGTTATATATTGTTATGAATTGCATCGATTATCAAAACAAAAAAATAAAATTGCATCGATTATCTTTTTGTGCTTTATTTCTTTCTATTTTTTAAGAGAATCGGTTACATGTTTTATTAAATCAATTTATTATTTTAATAGTAGACGGAGGATAAAATTGACCAATAAAAATCTAGCAAAAAAAATCATGTATTCCCATTATATATTGGTGGTAAGATATATATAAATATAAAATTATATAAAGATAATTTGTGATTGATTGACGGTACAATTTTTTACACCAATTCAGCGAATGTACAACAAATTTAATCTGGTCAAAATATTAGTGTTAATTTTAATGATTATGCTACTTGTTAGTTTCTTTTGAAGGAAAGCTACTTGTTAATTTGATAGCGGAATACTTCTATGTATCATATGGTCCAAATCTTCCTTGGTCAAGTTTTGAATTTTTTTGGAGGGTCAAGTTTTGAATTAGTTTCTAATTTATTCAACTTTTCAATTAAAATACATTTTATATAAGATAGATTTGTTCTAAGCTCATAGATACTAACATTCACTCAAAAAAAAAAAGTCATAAAAATTTCGTGTTTCTTTACGCGGAAGCCAAGGAATTTTTGAGTTGTTCTTTTTGTACATATTCATTAATGTGAATCTGATGAATTTTTTTTTGACAAGAATGTGAATATGATGATAATGTTGATCTATTAAGAGTTAATGGTATTTATGTAAGGTTTTTGCAAGTTCTGTTTATGTCACGTGTTGAATAATTGATTAGTATTAGGTTAATCAAACCATAAGCCAAGTGGTAAAAATGGTCAGAATAATCCATCGGTAATAATAAATCCTTTGTTTATGTTTTGAAGAAATATATGACAAATACATTTTTATCATTGATTAGTTCGAGTGATTATTGACGTGTTGTCCGTTGAATACAATTCAAACTAATATTTTGAAATCCAAACCGATTATAATCTCGATCAAAATATTGGATCATTTATCGAATAACTTGATCATCGGTCAAAATGAATGACTCGTCAGTGTCACTCGATTTATATTAAAAAAGGTACAACATTAAATTCGATTGAACCAAATAACCGAGTCATTACATATTTTAATGTCAAAAACTTCACTACATAAGAAAATATATGTGTAATCAAGTATAATATTGAAATGTATTCTAATTTGATAAAGAAAATAGTATTTACAAAATCAAATATTATTAAAGAATATTTAGCGTTTATATTATATATTTTGAATAACAGAGATTCAATAAAAAATATCATTAAATCGAATGACACTCGAAAACAAAAATTTAGGATAAAAAATTGAAAATATCACATACAAAACTAAAAATACAGTTCATCATAATGTTGTGACTTCATGAGAAGTCAAGACCGAGTTGAATAATCATATTAGGATATGAGCAATAACAAAAGTGAGATTGATGTCACATCTTCATCTAAAATTTTAAGACATTAGATATATATGTCATCTCACTTATACTTTTCTCACCATATACTTTTGCATCCAATGAGAAACTTTGACTCACACATGATGCATTAACATTCCTCTCTTAAGTGTGAGACTCTCTGCATCTATGATATGGCGACTTGGCCAAAAAAGGTTAAACTGAGGCACAACACGATAAAAAAGGCGGGTTGATGGCGGTTTCTTGGAGGAAATTTTTTGTTCCTTTCTTTCATGAGAATAGAAAAAAGAGATGAGAAAAAAAAAGATGAACAAGAAAATTCAACATGAGAGAAATTGTAAAAAAAAAAAAAAAAAAGGAGTGTGTGCTTGACCATGAGAGCATAGAAAATAAAGTGAGTTGTTGATAGTTTTGCAGGTTTGTTGAAGGATTTGTAGATTTTGAAGTAGTTATTTTACTAAACAACTAATTTCAATTAAAAAATACGCTACAGAATTTTAAATGCCGAATAAACATGTATTTTGTCGACTCATCACAACATACTTGTAATTTTGCATTGTCACTCGCCAGTAAAGACCAAAATTGAATAATTTTAAAATAATAGAGGTTGAATGAATAAATTTATATGAAAGAGAATAACATCCAAAAACTAAATTTTAAGATGAAAAAATTAAACAAATGACATTGAAGGAGTATATTTCAAGGTCACCGAAATTGACACCAGAAAGAATCAAATCTAAAGGTATATTTTAAGGTCCTAAGCCATACTATGGATAAAATCTTGTTTGATCACTGCATCAAATATATTCTCATAAAATGTTAGCATATATCGCCATTTATAAGTTTATCCAGTAGCTGTTGGCGAAACTTTGGGTCTTTATCATGCCATTCAATGGATGCAAGACATGCAATTCGACAACATAGATTTCGAACTTGATTCTAAAATAACGAGAGATGATTTCCACTCCCGTATGACATATATCACAGAATTTGGCAATATTATTGATGAGTGTCGAGAGCAATTTTTCTCTTCCTTCACAAACTCTAGGGTCGAGTTTATTAGGCGACAAACGAATATGGCGGCTCATGCTTTAGCAAGAGAAGCCATTTCCTTAACTAGTCCCACTATTTATTATGCAATCCCACAATGTATTGAATCTACTATTATTGATGAAATGCTATAAACATCTTTTTTTTTTTTAAAAAATAAAAATTCCAATGCCATCTTCAAGTAGTAGGATTTTTCCCTATAAAAAGTAGCTATGATTTTAGGAAGAAAATTCAATTCGAGGATTTTGCAAAATTAGGGTTCTTCAATTTAACATTTGATTTTTAAATTTTGTTTTCTGATTATTTATAAAGTATAATTATTAAAATTTTCAATATAATTTTAATATTAATGACATGGAAATGAAAGTATGATGAAGTTACCATGTCAGCAACGTCACGTAGGATCCACATCATCTAAAGAGAAGAGGGACTAAAATTTTACGTTGACTTTCAAAATAGAGGACCAAAAAAGTGATTTTTCAAAATAGGATATCAAAAGTTAACAAAATTAAAAATAGGGGGATCAAAATTGCAATGAAGCTTTTTTTTTTTAATACAGAAACAATATAACGTTCTTATATAATTTGTAGACTATAATCATAATTGAAAAAACCTCCTCAAAACCATACAATGTCTTTATATAGTCGATGCCTTTTTTTTTCTTCACAAAATTTAAATCTTTGTTGCTAACAATCAAATCTTTGTTGCTAACAAATGCTTATTCGGTCTAAGAAATTAGAGAAAATTATAAATGAACACCTTTATTTTTCACATTTTTTAATATCTTTCTATTACATCATCAATTTATCATGTGTATCATATCATTTTCTTTATTTCTTTCTCATTTTAGTGGTAGATTCACGTTTGACCGTCTAAAATTATTTTCGAAGAAATTAACCACCAATACTTATAGATTCAAACTTTTGAACCACGAGTCTCCATATTATAAATACATACTAACCCACAATATTTTACCATTTTTTTAGGCAAAATAGAAAATATAATAAATAAAAAGAAACGGATACAAAGACTGGGGGGACATTAGACCTGACCCAAGAATAACCCAAACGGGAATACATAGTGAAAAAAAACAGTCCAAGTGGAACAACTCTAATCTATCCTAACAAAATTCCACTAATCACATGCGCAACCCAGTGAACCCGCGTACGGGCGCGAAACCAGGTACAAAAAAAAGTGAAAAATGCCAAGCCAAGTGCCAAGCTCCCCGAACAAAAGCAAGCATAAAATGCTCTTTCGAACAAACAACGCATAAGAACTCAGATCGAGGGATGAGTCAAATACGTCAGCAACAGACCCTTTCAGGTTAAACGAACCATACCCTTTCGGGTATTTGAAACACAACCACTACGATAAGTCCTCAATCTAAAGCTCTCCCAATCCATGTGCGAACAAACAACAAAAAACAACCTGTCAGAGAACCAAAACAACAAAAGCCTGCCGACGACAATCAAACGACAATCGACGAAAACGAAACAAAACTGACAAGTAAAAAAACAAAACCACCATGAGATACAACCACCAAACCGAAAAACACCATGGAGCAGAAATCCACAATCACTGCATGAAGCCCTCTCCCTCCCACCGTGAGCCTTGCGACGACCCAGCAAAAAGCCCGACGAAGGATGATTAATCATGCTGGAAGGAGAGAAAAACAACAACCTAAAGGAACCCACGACAAGAGCTTCACGCCGACGCTCAAAAGCTTCACGGTGGCGCAACATAGAACACACCCGATCCACAAACAACAACCTACCAAAACCTAAAACAGTAGATCTAAACCAACTGAGAAAGGAAAAGAAGGACGCCAGAGGAAGAACGGGCACGCCGGTAAAACAGAGAAAGGAAATCTCATCACCTCACCGTCAAAGAAAAACTACATCTTGGAAGGAACAAATTTGGATTTGGGAGAGGAATTGAAAAAAGGGGATGGAGGTCAGTTTGTTTAGAGAGAATTCAGATAGTTAGAGAGAGAAAACCATTTTTTTCACTATATTTTACCTTGTTGAGAACAATTCTTGATGAGAAAAAAAAACTACCCTCCAGGTTACAAATGCATCCTTAAAAAAAAAAAGTCACAAATGCATACAAATGAAAAAATTAGGGGTTTAAGATCCATTGATTTGATGTTTTGGACCACGAGTCTCCACACTATAGTCTATAAACACAAACTAACACTATATTTTTCGGAATCAAACTTTTTTTTGGAGGAATTTTAGGAATCAAACTTCTAATCACTAGTATTTGTCTATATAAATAATATTCTAATTAAACTTTGGAATACTTATAAAAAAAACAAAATTAACATTGGAATTTGAAATATCAAATCATTCTATTTCGTCCCACTCAATTCCATCACATATATCATCAATTCAAATACCTTTTAAAAATTTAGAATAGGAATATCATATCCTATTCTAGCCTTTTATTAATATAATAAAAATGAAAATATTTTATAAAAGAATAATAAGATAAAAATTAAGTTTATATAAAATATCATGTAACTGATTTTTTTAATATTTTATGTTATTTGATATTTATCAACTAATTAATTCTTCGATTAATTTTACAAAACACCACACACACAATATAAGTTTATGCATGCATGGTCAACTAGTTATATCCTATGATAGACACATTCATGATTCTATAAAGAAAAGTAGGTACACATGTTATTATCCTATGATCTCTCAAAAAAAAATGCTATTATCCTATGATAGACACATTCATGATTCTATAAATAGTGCCAACCGTCTTAGCAAACAACACAAACACCTGAAACTTGAATATTATCTTTCTAAATCAATTAATATAACCAACAAATATCATGGAAACTCAACTTTCGTCCTTTGTTATTCCCTTTTTTCTCTTCTTAACACTGCGTTTGCTTGCAAAATATTACAAGCCAAAAACCTTAGGTTACAAATTACCCCCTGGTCCAATGAAGTTACCACTCATTGGTAACCTTCATCAAATAGCAGCATTAGGATCACTTCCACATCGTGCTTTTAAGCAACTTGCTCATAAATATGGACCTATTGTCCACCTAAAACTTGGTGAAACTTCTGCTGTAGTTATAAGCTCACCAAAGTTAGCAAAAGAAATATTGAAAACCCATGATGTTATTTTTGCTAATAGGCCACACCTTCAAGCTTCTCATATTATGACTTATGGTTCAAAAGATATTGCATTTTCTCCATATGGTGATTATTGGAGACAAATGAGAAAAATATGTATGTTAGAGCTTTTAAGTAATAAAAGAGTTCAATCTTTCTCTTATATTAGAGAAGACGAGACGAGAAATTTTATAAAATCAATTAAGTCATCAGAAGGGTCGTCAATAAATCTCACCAATAGAATTTTTTCATTGGTGAGTTCTACTGTTTCTAGATCGGCTTTTGGTGACAAAACCGAGGACCAAGATGAATTTGTGAGTGTGATTAGAAAAGCAATTGAATCTGTTGGAGGACTTGAACCTGCTGATTTGTTTCCTTCAATGAAATCTATAATACAAGTGCTAACTGGCACAAAATCCAAAGTGGAGAAAATGCACAAAAAAGCTGATAAAATATTGGAAATAATTGTTGGAAAGCATCAAGAGAAGCAAAGAAGAGCAAAAGAAGGGAAATTTAGTAGTGATGAGGTAGAGCAAGAAGATCTTGTTGATGTACTTTTGAGAATCCAAGAAAGTGGAAGCCTTGAAATCCCAATAACAACTAGCAACATCAAAGCTGTGATTTTTGTAAGTATATAAATATTGTTGTTG
>Ga0228710_1010727_pt1 | contig 12133 bp, 4 predicted proteins | sample MedpolnodulmetaG_FD_177995 | JGI IMG/M metagenome (GOLD analysis project Ga0228710, IMG submission 177995) | Root nodule microbial communities from Medicago polymorpha collected in Santa Monica, California, United States - pink nodules | ecosystem: Host-associated > Plants > Roots > Nodule...
CCCCCCCCCTCTTGTGGTTTTTCTCACCTTCAGAAATGATACGATTCAAACATGAATCGATTCATATACAGTGTGAATCGATTCAAACATGAGTGAGTCGATTCATGCAGACACAGGGCACAAATGAAAGGGTATCAAGATGAACAGTTACAAGTTGCCTCACTAGGGTGATTTAACATAGTCTAATCAAAATGAAAAGCTAGACAAACAAGACCTAAACTAAAACAAAACCAAAGATACAAAACCAAACATCATCAAAACCATAGCTAGAGGCTTCAGTTGAATCCATCATCTGCATTTGTTGAACAACGTCATAAAATAAAGTCATGGTTCCTATCAATGTTTAACCCCAACCCTAGTGTTACAGATCAGAGCACACATTTATTCGACTACTTAATAGTATAGATAAAGAGCAACGAAGATATGTCCTCGTCACCACCTTCTAAGCGTCCCGCAAAGCTAAATCTCCTCTTCCTATGTATCTGTACCCCATGAGTACAGACACCAAAACACACAAACAACAACAAGGGGTGAGAATTCACATCATAACATATATTGGGATACGTGAGATAAGAAATCATATCATCATCAATCATCATTCATAAATCTTACACTGTTCTCGTAATAGAGTCATAAAATACATACATCATTATGCACACACCTTTAGCATTCACATCAATTCACACCATTAGCACATATCATGGTTCTTCCTATTCATGACCTATATGCAACATACTTCATTCCTAGACCTACATGCATGCCGGTACTGGATCCTATCGTCATAATAATGTAGTTCAGAGATGTGTTACTAAAACATACATTTCGTCATTCGTCATTATGCAGTATGATATGATGCATGAAGACTCACCAAAAATCATTTAGAAAGACACATAAACAACACATCATAGTCATTCGTCATTTTTCATCATTCGTCATTTTTATTCATCTTTCGTCATTTCACTGGTTATTAGGAGACAAGTACGTCATTCGTCATTTTCGACATTCGTCTTATAGAAAGTCATAACGTCATTTTACATCCTAATATTACATCATTATCACCTCGTCATTAATGGATATCATCTATTCGTCTATTCCTATATAACTCACTTAACACCATCACCTTACTTCATTAACATCTCATCTTACTCATGTTCTTACCCTTTATTTTAACTTGTGATACTACTCCCTCCGTCCCATAATATAAGCCAAAAAAAAACACAATTTTGTTGTCCCAAATTATAAGCAACAAAAACTCAATTTTAACTTATTTAAACATGTTTACCAAAAATACCCTTAGTAGTATTTATTAGGTTTTTGTTTTCCAAAATTCATACTCCTTTTACCGTGAAATTGTATGGTATTTCCAAGATTACTAATGCTCTCTATCACAAGCTAATTGGATGGGGCAATTAAACAAGGTTAGCATTTGCTTTTTCAAAACACTTACGACGGTTATAATCACTATAGAGGAAAAATAGTGGTGACATTTATTTGTTTTGATTTTCAATGTGTGCAATAATGCAATCAATTTTTTTTAACATTCAATATTAACAAGGGTAATTTTGGAAACACATCTATTTTATTATGAGTATTAAATAAGAATGATTGGATTCCTTAATAAGTGTGCTTTTTTTTTTGCTGCTTATATTATGGGACGGAGGGAGTATACTCATTCCTCATCCTAAGGTCCTTCTACTATCTCCTTTATTGGTCTAAGACCTATTCATAACGATCACCTTGACTCCCCTTAATTACCCTTTTTCGATTCTAACTCTAGTCTTACTAGTAAATTGAGCTAATCACCTTTTATTATGCATAAGTACACTTCCTACTCTCTTTTTTTATTAGTTTAGGATCATTAAATTTGATTCTCACTCTAACGACTCTCTTAAACTTCATATAATTTTCAAAGTGGTTTTCTAATCTATTGAAAGAGTTGTGTTGAGCATCTCATGAAAAATGCAGCATGGCTAGGTATGGTGTTTTAATCATAATTCGAGTTATAGATACCTAAAAGAGGTGAAACCAAAGCCATTTGAAAGTTGATGTCCCTATCTACAACTTTCATAAAGACACCTAAACTTGATTCGAAACATAAAGGGGTAAAAAGTTTGTTTTTCCTAAGCCTGGTAGGAGTGCACAACCGTGTTGACCTATGTATATTATTTTGATCATAACTCGAGTTGTGGATGTATTTTGGAGGTCAAACTAGAGTCATTGGAAATATAACATCCATCCCTACAACTTTTATTTTTACTCCAAGACCCAGTTTGGAACAGAAATGGGTGAAAAACGCCTATAAGTTGGCGTTAGGCGCCAAGAACAGGCACCTGAGGCTCTAGCTCTCGGGTTGTGGGCGCTAGGCGCCCTTACTACAGCGCAGCGTTGCGATGTGCCCAAATTTTACGTTTTTAAGCTACGAGAATGCTTCTAAATTTTCCTAAATGTCCACTGTTAAAGCCTTTGTGATCCTAAATTGATATGAAACATTACTTAGGGTTACCCTAACATCCAAACACTACTTTTTCACACCATTTATCTAATTGCATCACTCTTCACATGATTAAATTCTCAAATCAATTACCCTAACTTTGTTTTTTCAATTTTAATCTATGAACAACAACAATAACCCTCAATTCTCCTATTTCAACTTCATCTTTTAATTAGTTCATCATCAATCTCTGATCACAATCTCACATCATAACAGCAACATCCTACTCTAACATCTTTACATCCCCACAATAAAAACATAAACCCTAGAGATGAATAGATTCTCCCCCTTACCTCGAATCTCCGAAGTTTCGGTTTTCTGGCTCTCTTCTCTTGAATTAGGGTTTTCTCCTCTTCTTCTCTCCTCTCTCTTGTTTCTACGTTTCAGCCAAAGTGACAGCTTAGAATGTTAATTCTTTTTTTTTTTAATACTTGAGTTAGCCTCTTACTATTATTCATTCTATTCTACTTTTTTATTATTTTTACTTCTCCCTCCATCACTTAATTATTTCCTTCCATTCTACACCTCAATATTTCCTACATTATTCTATTTATTTGTTTTCCTCCTCATCTTATTAATCTCTTGGTTTGTCATTAATCATCATAATTTATTTCTTCATAGCTAACATACTTTTTAAGCACCATAACACACTAAGCATCATAGCATCCATATAATCTTTAAAAAATCTGGAAATTCTCTAACTATCCTCGTTCACCGTTAAATATAAATTTTGGGGTGTTATAGATGTCACCGAGTTTGGTTCCACTATGGGTAATAGTATCCAATTCTGTAGTTTCTATTTAACAAACTCTCATGTGGAGTGTATTATGGGGCAAGCAAATGAGGTTGCACGTGAATTAGCTAAGGCAACCACATCTAGTACTAGCTTCCGTATCTTTGATGAGATTCTAACATGTATTACGGATTTAATTTTTAATTAAATGATATAAGTTACTTTCCCTAAAAAAAATCATGATGATGGAGTTTAAAAAAGGGATTCCCGTTTTATTACAATAAGGGAAATGCTAACTTGTGCCCTTAAGACACAAGTTACTCAAATATAGAAATAATATATTAGAATACATGCATTAAATATAATCTTTAATGTTTTAATGAATTAAATTCACAAAGTTTAAGGGAATATTTCCTTTTTTGGATTTCCTAACATGTGCCTTAAGGGCACAAGTTAACACTACCCATAGACTATCGACTAAATCCAGGCAAAGAAAGTTGTGTTAAATGAATGGGCAAACGGTCAACACTGCATATTTGACTAATCCTCCTTCTTTTTTTTTTTTTTACAATATTTGACTTTTTTTTTTTATAGAGGGACTAATATTTTAGTATAGTCATATTATTATAAGAAAATGAGAAGCGTTATGGACACTATCTTTTTAATATTATCTTTAACATTCTTTTTCTAGTATTATCTTTAACATTCGCGTTTTTAAAATTCATGTGAGTCTCACATTTTAAAAATGGACTACACATAAAGTGGTGAGGCTCACATAAATTTCATCTACTAAGAAATTAAGTGTAAGTGAAAGTGTTAGAAAATGAATGTTCCTAATTCTAATAAATATTAGGGAAATGCTAAAGAGTATCTTTGGGGCATTGGTTAAAAGGATAAAAGTAGAAATATTACATTGAAAAATGGTGAAAAATGATGAATTTTACTTTTTAAAAGATATTATTAGAATTCAATGCAAATATACTATTTTTAGTTTCCTTAGCAAGTGCCCTAAGGGCACTAATTAGCATAACCCAAGTATTATACCACTCCCTCTTTCCCTCAACAACAAGAGGACTCTAAAACGAGTTTTGCCATTCAATTACGAACTTTATCCACTAACAAAAGTACATTTTTTTGCTTAAAATGACATACTTATTAAGTTTTTTTGACATGTAAAAATACCTCAAATAAAAGTTTGTTTTAGGCTTAAAAACATGTTGGACCGGCCATGTACATATCCCTTAAAAATTATCCACATTTGATGTAAAATAAACCAAATTCTGGGAATGTGGTGATGAGGAGTATTAAATATTTGAAAATAAAATGTGTTTGAAATATTTTCAAATGTGGATAATTTAAGTTAGAAAAGTGGCATGCATAAAAAAAAGTATGAAATGTATAAAATCATACACTCCAAAGAAAATCATACACTTCAAAAAGTAAAGGGTACAAAGGTTGTGTTTTTTGACAGCGGGTATATAGCTTACAAAAAATGATTAGTGATGGATATTGTATACAACATTTGTGATTAATCCATATTTTTCGGTTTATTATCTTCCTCTTGCTTTCTCTATTCTCCAATTCAAAAACTACATGTTTTATACTTATGACAATGGTCCTCCATTGTCTCCTTAAAGTAAGCTATGATTCACGACCACTAGCTTAATTCTTCCAAAAGATTTACCCAAAAATTGGCAACATTTGATCATCGACAAAACAAAAATGAGAAGAAAAAAATTGTGTAATTGGTGATGACATTGTAAAGAAAGATAACAAAACCAAGATATTTTGTTATATCTAATCAAATTAATCTCTAGCATGGCAGTAGCTTTAACACAATGCTCAGAAAAGCTAGGATACCTCATAGTTCAATTAGCAAAAAATTTCGTTATGTTTATGGTGATGGTAATTGTATGCAATGGTTTACATTTTCTTCTAAAGCCTTATAAACAACCTCGCATTACTTCCGACATAATCGTAAGTTTCCTTCTCAAAATGAACCATAATTGTATCATATCAAAGAAACGTGTATTTAACTCGGTCATGTAATCTAGATCATCAAGGCAACCCGTGTTTTGACTATAGTAAAATCGGTCCATATCATCTATAGTCAAAATATGAGTCGTCTGATCTTGATGGAATAGTCAAGATACACATGAATGTAGGGTTTGGACTAAAAATTGAAAATGAATTTTTGACATACAAGTTGTTATTCATGTTTATTATTATGCAGGTTGGATTAGTAATGGGAAATGCACCATTTTTACGTGATTTATATGGACAGTTCAACCATACATTTGGATTTATCATTGATTTTGGAATGATGTGTTACATGTTTGCCTTGGGTGTAGAAATGGATCCTTATGTACTCTTAAAGAAACCAAGTAGGGATGTTCAAGTTGCCTATGCAGGAATATTCACCACATTCATCATCGCATGTTTAACAACATCACTTCTCCAATTCTTCCCAAACCAACAACATGTACTAGGATACACTCTCACCCTCGCAACTCTTCTCTCTAGCACGGCATCACCCGTCCTAACCCGTCTTATAACCAGTCTCAACATAGGAAAGTCGGATATTGGGAAGCTCGTCATAACAGCCGGGATGTACTCCGATTTTATCTGCTCTTTGCTTCTTTCAGTCGGCTATATTTTAATGCCACTGGACACATATTGCTCCAGTTTCGAACAAAAAGGGCGAATTAGAAGGGCAATTGTAATGAATACTGTTGTTCTTGGCCAAGCATTGTTCACAGCAACGTTTGCACCGGTTTTCATGAAATGGGTTGACAATGAAAACCCTGAAGGGAAACCTATGAAAGGATCACATTTGGTATTATCACTTGCATTCATGGTTATGATTTGTGCTTCATCAATACTATATAACTATAATCCAATTCTAAGTGCATTTATAACTGGAATATGTTTTCCTAGGGAAGGAAGAGTTTCAAAATGGGTTATTAGCAAAATCAACTACATGTTGACAATGATATTTTTTCCCATTTTTTTCTTGTGGATGGGTTATGCAGCTGATTTTAGGAATTTTCACCCTGGAGCTTTAGAAACATGGTTAAGATTGTTTATATCTATCATAATAGCAATGGTTGGTAAAGTTGCTGGAACAGTTGTTTCTGGTGTAATTCTTGGCTTTCATTGGCCTGAATCAGTTGCTATTGGATTGCTACTTGCTACCAAGGGACATTTGCATATCTACATGGCTATCAAAGTGGCAAGTATTCTCCTAATTTCTCTCTTCACTGTCTCAAATAGTTACATGCTCCTTTCCTTTATGTGTCAACTCAAAATTCTAGCATGATAAATAACTTTGATGTCTCCAAGTGATATCATTTGTGTGTCAATCTTGTTGCACAAATACTTCAAATTGAAGGTGTTCTGTGGGACACCGACACAAAACTGACACGCATAATCATTCAAATATTTCACTTTTTCAAATTATTACCAGTATCGACGTGTCCCTACCAGTGTCGGTGTCCGGTGTTCGTATCTGTGTCAATGCTTCATTGGTCAAAACACAACTTAAAAAGTCGCTATTTTATGTGTGCGAATTAAAATATGAACACGCTTCTAATGACGGAATAAATGATAAGACAGTGATACAAAATCCAGCATTTGAATCTTACTTGTGTATGTCAACAGAAAAATCCAAGAGCATTATGCAGGTAAAGGCTGAAGTTAGCCCCTGCAGAGTTTTGCTTTGAATCTATCACTATCCTTAAGAGACATTTCAATATCTTGAGAGTCTATAAAGGGTTTATGATCAATCTAAATATGCATAGCTACACTTTTTCATTTATTAAAAAAAATTAACAGATATCATTTTTACCATTAAATGAATCTCATGGCTTATCCTTTTACAACCAGATGGGTTGCGGCTCCAATACTTCGACCGGCATTGCGTTGATAATTGCAATATTTTTCACAGTGGTGCACACCCCCGCAGTCGTTGCACATATCATAAAACGTGCAAAGCGAAAAGTACCTACTCATCGCATGTCCCTGCAATTACTTGATCGAACAAGTGAGCTAAGGATTCTGCTGTGCCTTCATGGACCTGACAACATTTCTGCTTCCATCAACTTCATGGAGATCTCAAGAGGGAAATCAGATCCCGGCCTTCTGGTATACGTCACAGAAATGATTGAACTAACTGATCAAATAGCAGTCACGGTAGAAAGAGGCGAAGGAGTAGAAACAACAAATGTGAAAGATAAAGATGTCATGGCGATGAGAGATCAAATAACCAGCTCTTTTCAAGCTTATATAGAAGATGATGGGGATGACGTCACGCTCAAAAGAACAATGGCGGTTTCAACAATAAATAATATGGCACAAGATATTTGTACTTTGGCAGAGGATTTGATGACTGCCCTCATCATACTACCATTCCACAGGACTCAATTGAAGAATGGGAAATTGGATGGTGGCCATCAAGGATTCAGATATGTGAACCGAAAGGTAATGTCTGAAACTTTAACATATGATTACTTATAAAAAGACATGAAGACAACCCTTACCATGAAGTACTTTAATAGCTCAAACATATATACCTTCTCCAAGAATATATTCAACAATGTTATTTGATGTGAAAAGACTGTTAAAAAAAGACTGTTAAAAAGGTAACTGCCAGAAGATGAAAAACATGTAACAATTTATGGTGAGGTCAAAAGAAAATGCTTTAAAAGTAACTAAACACTCACTCATTTCTATTCATTCAACCATTTTCATGTAAAAATCTTTTCTGCTGAAATGTATTTTTCCTAATAGATAATTTGATACTCAGTTATTGAAGAGTGCTCCTTGTTCCGTGGGGATTCTAGTGAACAGAGGCTTGGGGTCCCTTGGAAAGATATCAAAGACTGAAGCATCACTCAATGTGGCAACATTGTTCATTGGTGGAAAAGACGATAGAGAAGCACTGGCCTACACTGGTAGAGTAGCAGGGCATCCAGGAATAAAACTCACAGTTATAAGATTTTTAGTAGATACCAGTGCTGAATCCTCAAGAATAGCAGCATACAGGGTAAGCCTTCCAGAGAAAGGCGAAGAGATAGCGCTAGACGATGAATGCTTTGCCCACTTTTACGATAAACATATTTCCGGAGGTCAAATTTCTTACATGGAGAAGCATCTAGCCAATGCAGCAGAGACTTTCTCTACTCTCAAATCGTTTGAAGGAAAGTACTCACTGGTCATTGTAGGAAGAGAAGGTGGATTGAACTCAATATTGACGAAGGGGATGAATGACTGGCAACAGTGTCCGGAATTGGGGCCTATAGGGGATGTTCTTTCAGGACCGGACTTCTCAACAACAGTGTCTGTATTAGTAATCCAACAACATAGACATAAAGGAGAAATAGATGGACTTGATGAGGAATTCAATATCATGTAGGTGTAGATGGATAGGTAGAGTAGAGATAGATGCTAGTTGTACAACAAGGAAATAGAAAAATTGGTAGGAACAACCACTTTGTGAAAATTGTAAAGATAAATGTAAATGTGACAACATTCTTATCATGCTAACTTCAAGCATGCGCATCATCATAGATTAACATTGCTTTCATTACTAGTAGCCTGTGTTTGGTTCGGCTTTTTTAACTGGCAAACAAACACATGCATAACCGGTTACATTCCACCAGATGCTCTTGGCAGAGTTGACTTAACATGGTACGAAAGAGTTAGACATGAAATCCAAGATCCATATGACAGGACTAAACTAGTATTTGGTAGTTTCAATACAATGCAAATCCTCCCTTTTAAACATTTTTGTTGATACAACTTTGAATTTCATACAAAATATTCTATTTAAATTCCATTTAACTGGAGTGATCTGCTTCTAACTCACAATTTCCATCTTGACTGTTGCAAGTCAATAGTCCTTTGAAAACTTCAACAACTCCGCCTGCAATTGAAGTTTTTAATTTTTTAGTAATAGTAATAAAAAAATTAATTTAAATACTTATTAGAATCCATGAAGGATCTATCCCCTCCCACCAATCGATAAATAACCGGTATGTATGTACATTTCAAAAGAATTATATATAAGCCAGAAAGAAAAGTCAACACAAAAATACAGTCATAGAAGAACATATGACAACAAAAGGCAAGGCGTGCTTCTTATTCTTTTGAAAAGGCAAAGAAGATTACTATTAATAAACAAGGGTCCAAAGCACTAGTTGAGAGACTAGCCAAGACTGAGCATATATACCCATCATGATTAGATAATAATTAACACCCACCCATACAAATGGTACAGAAGAAAGAACTTAACACACACAGTACATCACAGACTGTATATACCAGCATTGTTATTGATGTGTGTCAACTTACTACCAGGCTCCAATGTGCAGTATCAGATTAAAGCTCGAAAGAGAACAAAACTCCCAGATTCAGTGTCATCTCTCCTACTTCTCGCATACTATCACAGCAATGAGCAACATTTCACTTCCACCTTAAAACACTCGCTCTCCTCTTTCCTATCAAAGCTCAAGTTCTCAACTACTTCTTAGTTCTTACAAGTTACAGTACATTTCAAACTTTACCCAGAACGACTTATTGCGTTAAGCCAAAGCATGCCAATGGATTCATGCTTGTGTGAAATGGAACGGTTAAATCCCTTTGATTTTACATTCAACCAATTCCTCCACAAATATCAACTTCTTACTATGTAATATTCTTCTATTCCCCTCCATCTAAATCATCCAAACACGTCCAATCCAAACTATCAACTTGATGTTCTAAACTACCTGTCCTCCACGAACTATTCCCCAAATGCATGTAAACAACGCTTCTAATTAATAAAATGAGTTATATATGATGAACTTCGGTCAACCTCCAAATATTTCCATGACCACTGGGTTAAATGATAAATCTAATATTAAAGTTAAAATCTGCTACTACTTTCAAGGTTATGCAAGTAAAGATATCGAAAAGGGACCAGTGTAACAACTAACGAGCGAAGCCTGGTAGTAATGGCACTAATATTTTATTTAACATGTATAAGAATTGCTAAGAAAGGAGAGTGAATAAATATGGACAATGTAAATAGAATGTGGACGCATCGCACAAAGAACAAAAAAGCAGAAACACTGTACCTCAAAACCACTCTTCAAGGTATCAAGTTCCTTATCCAGATCGTTAATCGACTGGTTATATGCTTGCATTGGTGAAGACTGGCTAGTGGTGTGTATCTGCAAAAATTACAACAAAACAGTTGATGATTAGCTCCCAATTCACATACAGACAAAAATAAATATCCACTTCTAGTTCTAACTCCTACTTTAAGAAAAGAAAGAAAAAAAACACAACATACATAGGTCATGTTTGGATACACAACTTTACAAAACGCTTATAATATAATCGCATATCATTCAAGTGCTAATGTATGAACTAACTCTATAACAAGATAAAATAAAGTCAAATTGTTTTCATATAAGCTATAAGTTGTATGCATAAGCTACTCTGGAGAGTCTATATAAACTGAAAACTTATGGACATGTCATAAGCTCTCTTAAACATCTCACAAGTGCTTATGTAAGTGGATAAACTCAAATAAATCCAATCCATTGCTATGATAAAGTGTGGTTATGTTAGAAAATAAACAAGGACCCAGTTGAACCGAAACCAATTCAGTTCATTTACACATGATTTATCTGTCTTATCCAAGGATTAATAAAGCTCAATGCAATCCATTTTCTCCAAATAAATCTATAGCCTGTTTGGATTGACTTATCTGAGCTTATCTACTACCATAACCACTTGTGACACTGTTTGGGAGAACTTACAAAAATAGCTTATAAGTTATAACCTCTTTCTAAGCTGTTTTCAGCTTATTTCTATAAAGCTCTCAAATATAGCTTATAAAAATGGATTACATATTATACGAAAACGTTGGCCTTCTGTCAATTTTTTTTTAATTACTACCGATGTCGCCGTGTCAGTGTCTGTATCCGTGCTTCAAAAGGGAGGTAACAAACTAACCCTGATGATAATTTTGTACTGAAGAGGATGAGGAAGCTTGTATCCAGCAAATAACACATTAGGGTCTTTGTGAAGCTGCCTGAAAATTTTAAACATTAAAAAAATCAAAATTAAAATTTTTAAAAAAAAAAAGTTAGGGTTTTGATTAAAATGAAAGTGGGTAGTTCATACATGCGAAGGATGTTTCCGATAGTGTGATCTTCTCTTTCAATAGTGAAAGATGCTGCGTTGATGATCTTTGTGTCCCTCTCGTACGAAACCCTTTATTTACTCGGAAAAAAATTATAAAAAAAAATGAGAAAAAAGAGAATACGGAAAGAAGGTGAAAGAATAAGAAGAAGAGTTGAAAGAATAGAGAGATACTTTTTTGTGCCTTCGGGAACGACGAAACGCTCGTAACGATCGGGTGCATTCATGGTTTCTTCTTCCCTTTGCTCTCTCTCTCTGTGTTTTCTACCACTCTTCTTCAAACGAAACAACACACTGTTGAGAGAAACTACAATAGAATCGGAGTTTTTATATGCATTTTTCCTTATGTCCACGCTGAAATTTTTTTTTTTTTACAACATTTTTCTGTTATCTGAGGAGTAACCCTGAAATTGTAAGTTTCGTCAATTATCCCTCTGAAATTAACAAAACTTCAATTACTCCTCTAAAATTGCACAACGTTAATTAATTTATCCCCTTCATCAAATTTTTCAGTTAGTCAACATGATGTTTTGCAAATACCCCCTGAAGTTTTGCACTTATGTGCAAAATGCCCCCGAACTTGAAAATTTATATATATTTTTTCTTATCTTTCTCAAAAGATATTAAAGGCAAACAATTAACCGTTAACTTTAATAATTTAAACTCTACAATATTACAATCCAAATTTCACACTAAAAATTCGCAAAAAGGTCTTAATA
>Ga0228710_1010728_pt1 | contig 12133 bp, 13 predicted proteins | sample MedpolnodulmetaG_FD_177995 | JGI IMG/M metagenome (GOLD analysis project Ga0228710, IMG submission 177995) | Root nodule microbial communities from Medicago polymorpha collected in Santa Monica, California, United States - pink nodules | ecosystem: Host-associated > Plants > Roots > Nodule...
TAATTAAAATACAAAACAGCCCCCTATGTATTGGATCTTTGACAGTTTTGGCCCCCTAGACCAATTTTGACTCGGTCAACGCTGACGTGACACTTCAAAGCCGCCACGTGTGCATTGCTTTGAAGTGCCACATCAGCGTTGACCGAGTAAAAATTGATCTAGGGGGCCAAAACTGCCAAAGATCCAATACATAAGGGGTTGTTTTGTATTTTAATTAGTTAGGGGGCCAAAGTCGCAACTTCTTAAAACATAGAGGGCCAAAAGTGCAATTAAGCCTATGTTAAACAATCCTTCTTTAAAATTAATTTATAGCTATCCTAAGCTAGAAAAAAGAAAATACAATCACTGCAAGAACTTTGGCTTTTATTAGGAGAAATAAACCTTTAGTAATGTTAAATATCCCTTAGTAAGTGGCAAATTTGTGCCATAAAAAATCTCTTGGTAATATTGTCGTCAGTAATATTACCGGCGGGATTTTCCTTCCGTTGTAGTGAAGTAGTTCTGACAAAGCATCACTTACTGACAAAAAAAAATTCGTAAATAGTTACTGGCAGAATAACCCCTCGGTTATATACTTATCAGATTCACAATATTATTACTGTCGGAGTAATCCCTCGATAATGTTTAGACAGATCTGCATTACTGACAGAAATTTGAAATTTCCGTCACTAATGCACTGCACATTTTGTTTAGACATATTTTCATACAACTCTTTTGTGTTAACTCTCTGGTTCTCATGAAAAGGGGATTGGTAGTCTGAAGTTTGGTCGTGAGATAAATATTGTCCGATCAATAATTGTTTTGCACGGAAATTGAACTCAGATTCTCCCGCACAATTCATTATTTACTGAAGCTCATTAACCATTTAAGTCCAATTACTTGATTTGTCGCATACAAACTCTACCACTAGAGTTCTATGCAATTATAAAGACATATCAATATTAATGTTTTTTGTTATAAAAGTGTACATCAAAACTATAATAATAGAGATCTATATGAAAAAGACCGCTACTCAAACAAATACACATCATTCAAAAGTTACTTTTTTTTTGTTTTGATCGAGAAATCCAAGCCAACCAGCTCGAAGCAACTCCCTTGCCTTGTCGCTCTTGTTCTTCAAGACTACCACCACTATGTTAACTTTCACTCCCTCTCTCCCTACTCAAAAACTTACTTATATATTCATGCTATCTCCGAGACGGTCCTCAAATTCCTTTCACCCCTTCCTCCACCACCAAAACCACCCTCCATCTCATCAAGAGCAACACAATTACACTCCACCATTGTTCTCATTCCCCAGTGTGTGCTATTTAACTGCGAAGATGAACCCTCACTAATGATCCCATCCGTTCCAGCCTAATTTACTATTTATGATCCAACCATTGAATGAATGAATGGGATTACAGGGATCAAAACTCAAATTTACTATATTTACAAGGATGAATCACTTATTTAAGCCTCAAAAGTCTTTTGCAAAAAATTGATGTACTAAACACAAGCAGTTGATAATAACTAAATAATTTCTTCATTTCTTAACAAATGACACAGTCTGAGTGCAAAAACATTGAACACAGCGACGACTACAAAACAGATCAGCATAATTTCTTTGGATTTCAATTTAGGTCAGCCAAAATTAAGCTGCTTACATATTATTGTGTTATGCCTTATGACAATGTTGTGTTTAGATTCTTTTCATTCATTCATCGTTGATTCTTAGTTTCTTTTTTTCCAAGGAATCGCCAGTTTTGTAATTCATGAGTATATGAACAAACAGCCAGTCGAGTCGAGTTGTTGAAACATTGTGTCATCACTCATGCAGCTGCAGATCTACAGCCCATTGAAGCGTGAAGTGATATGCAAGAAAACATCTTTTGTGCAAGGAATTGTGAGGCCACCCGTTGGATGATCATATCTGAATTCTTCCTCTGTTTGACTCAGCAGCGAGTCTTGAACTGAAGTATGGTTCAAGTATGACATGGTGACCGAAAATCGCTTCATTTCCTCTCCAACGTACACTGCAAGATAGACCTTCGTCACATTTGTGACTTTCGATGATATTCGGCTGCCGTGCTTAATGAAGCCCTTCTTATAGCTGCAGCTAAACGGGAGCTCGTTTTAAATGTTTCAAACTACAGGCAAAAGCTCTCAAATTTAAGAAAAATGTATTTATCCTTTCATGCTTGAGTATGTGAATGACTTGTGATTAATGCATTAGACATGTCACGAGTTCGCTTCATATCGATAACGTGGCTCAATGCCGAAATATAGCTAGCTACCAAATATCATGTTGTATGAATTCTAAGGTAGATAATGGCTAGTTGGCTATAAATCTTAAATGTTATCTGGCAAAAGGGAACCTTCATCAAAGGCTTGGTCAAAAGTCAGAAGATACATGTTTGAATCCACAAGTAGCAGAAATACTGTATTCTGAAAATCGAATTTTTAATTTCAACACTCCTCTATATATTTTGTTTTAAATAATTGCATTCTTTGGAAGAAAGTCTAGTAACAACTGCTTTGGCATGATTATAAGGACGACTGACTATAGCTCAAAACTTTCACTTGTACGTTGTTCGATGATTATTTTTTCTGCATATAAAAGAATAATTGCATAGTAGAACCTTGATTCATGAAACTGTGTTAAACTAGCAAGAAACTTTTGTACTACCATTTGAGGGGAACATGTGGATTTGTATTTAACCCTGAAACATGTGAGCTGCAATTTTCTTGTTCTGGTTTGGTTATTAATATTATAGATGCATACAAAATTGTATTATGTGCATAGTTTCATTTCAGTCTTGTGTCTACTAAAATGGTTCACCAATCCATATAGCTTTGAATTGAATTTTCTGATTGAGAAAACATCAAATAATAGAATGTCAAATTGTGTGGGCATAATATGGATCACCTTTGCCTTGAAAAAGAAAGAACATTGGCTATCGACTGAACATAAGTTGTAGGACAGTTAAATGCTTGTTTTGTCTCTTTGCTGGCTTCAGAATATAACCTCAAAGGTCCTGGGAAGTTGTCTGATCACAACAATGTAAGAGAACCTAGTACTTGGCTTCAGCTGATGATCCAGCAAAACTGTGAATTATCGGTTGACTGTTGTTTTTCCTCAATATAAATGAACACAAACACAGTCGCAATCACCAACCTCGTGCTAATTTGAGGGGCATTATATATCAGTTAGTTATGAGGATGCATATCACTAATTCTATTTTCTGTTATGATATTTTTTCAACAATAATTTGATTGAAACATTATTGTAAATGGACTCTTTTCATTCATTCATCATTGCTGCTTTGTTTCTTTTTTCCAAGAGAATCACCAGTTTACCAGTCTAGTCAAGTCAAGTTGTTGAAACATTGTGTTACTATGATTAGACAAATATAAAAGAGTGAAATAATGTTACCGAGTATGTAGGGGGAAATTTCAGAACCAGACAAAATTCTCGTTCTACATGATTTTTAAGTTTCGCCCAAAAGTATATATCCTGACAGTTTCACTTGAATCTATATACATCCCATGTAATTTCATCTAGATTTATACTTCTAAATATATCAAAATACATAGCGGAAAACAACAAAATCAGGTGATGTGTTTGTTTGCTCTCATGTCAAAATACTTTCTACAGCACATGGATTTGAGGCTTATACTTGTAATTTCATAATATCTTGCCTCCAAAAGACATAGCTGTGCATCCAAACAGACAAGTACCGGCATAATACTAGCAAATAGTAGATGGTTGCTCAATAGGGGTGATGTTGTGTGCAGGGATAGTTGCATTTCCGCAGTCTGAGCTGTTACCTTGATCAACCTGATCATCGCAAGCGGAAAAAAATTAGAGGGTAAAATGGTGCACATATTATTATTATTATTAGGCTTTAACATGTGTTTCGTCCCTGCAATTAGGGGTCATTTAAAAATTGGTCCATGTAATCGTTAATCCTAGCAAATTACCCTTTCAAACTTTAATCATTTAAAATTTCGTCCCTCTCCCCACTTAATGACTGCCGCGTCATTAATTTGATGACATGGCTCTGTTAATTGGTCAACCCACGCGTGAAATGACAGTTTTACCCCTGTCTTCATCTTCTTCTCATTCCCTTTTCTTCTTACTGGATTGCATCTACACGTCATTCCCTCTTCTTCTCATCCCCTCTGTGAATTCTCTTGCTGAATCGCATCTGCACAAGCCATTAAAGTATGAACAAGATGAACACCGGTTTCTTGTGTATCAACAAGAACCACCGATCTTGTATTTTCCACCGCCGGTGGCGACATCGCCGGAACCATGCCGCCTCCGTATCTGCTCCGATCCTCTTCCGGTCGTGATTTCGCATCCAGTCACCACTGTCCCTGCCGATAACAACCTCTTCTTCCCTCTCCGGTGAGTTTCCGGTTTCTGAAATTGGAATCACGACAGTCATTTGTTCTTTTTCACCGTCACTCTTTTTCACTCGATCCAGACCTTCATGCTTCTGTTTGTTCTTCTAACTCTTTCTTGTCTCCATTCCGTGAATCAACACCCATTTGATTTTGATTTCTGTTTTCATGTCCACACCCATTTGATTTTCCAGAAAAAGGAAAAAGGAGAAAGAAGAATCACTTTGTCATATACCCTATCCTTTTTGTTTGTTTCTTACTTGAATTACTGGAACAAAATAATAACATTAGCAATTCCTGGGTGAAATTAAATAGATACATGACAAGAAGATAGTGAAATTGAATACCCATAAATGGATTGAAGAAAATAGTATGTTGGTGCAGTGGCTAGCTCTCGTGGGAAACGAAATTTTGATGTTAAATTTGTGAAATGAAATTGGAATTGAAAAGAGTATAAGGTGAAGTTATATTTGTTAATGAATCTAGGAGTATAAGTTGATGTTTTTGCTGCTGTTAAGTGGTTGTTGATGATCAGAGGAAGGAGAGAAAGAGATGAAGGTGAAGGAAGAAGGATGATGAGGGTATTTTTGTCATTCCCATGCCATTTTGCTAATTTGATGACGTGGCAGTAATTAAGTGGGTGTAGGGACAAAATTTTAAATGATTAACGTTTGCAAGGATTAGCGATTACAGGGATCAATTTTTAAATGCGCCCTAATTGCAGGGATGAAACACATATTAAAGCCTTATTATTACTAGCATTTAGACTAGTGCCCGTCTGTTCTATTTTCTTATTGCGATAGTGCGTATAAACTACGAACAGTAGTTTTTATGACATTTTTATTAAAATTTGTTTAAGGGGTATAATTGGAAGGAGAAAAGCCAGCCCAAAACAGCATATTTTCTTTATAGATAGTATAGATTACGATGATGACGATGATTAATAGATGATGAATGAAAGAAATACCTGCTCAACTGGTACAGTAGATAATTCCTGATGTCTCTTGGAAAGGTCTCTCAAGACACCCTGTAGAATAGACCATGACCATTGTCAAAAGGGGGACTGTTGATAATTAATCGGTCAGCATAGAAAAAATTGCAGATTCACAGTTGAACGAATTAGGCTTGATGCAACAATGAAAATACTTGCATCATCTCAAGAGACGATAATTTGACTTTTGAGGATGAGTGGAAAAAAATTAAATTGCCCTCTGACAAGTTTTAAAAGAAAATAGTCACAAAAAGTTCAAAAAGCAATATCAACAAGACTACCCAAAATTTTGATACTCCCAAACAGTGCAAAAATAGACCAGAGCCAGACATTATACATCAATAGATTCTTCATTTTGTTGTGAAACAAATTTATGGTCATATGCATTGAATTTTTATGCACATTCAATATCATTATTTTAGCATGTAGCCACAAGACATTTCAAAATATCTATAATAGCCAAATAGACAGAGCTCTTAAATATTTTCAAACAAGAAAAACTAAAAAGATAAAGCAAAACAAACATGGTTATGGAAATTCAAGCTGGAGAAGATTAAAAGAACTGAATATTCACCGCACTGATCGACAAACTACTTCTCAGCAAAACAGTCATACAAGTGATATAACAGCATATATTTGCAAATTCCAATGCAATGAAGGAACCGGAAAGGGCATGCATGAGTGTATGTGTTAGTCATATGAATGTACACATTAAAGAGAACAAAACACAAACCCACAGACACATTTTCAAAAAAAAAAAAGCCTTTGGAGAGAACACCTACCCTATTTGCCCAGAAAAGCCCACAAGCATTGCAAAGTGACCTTGGACCAGATGGCCCTCGCCGCATCATTGGGGTCGATTTTGAGCTTGTACCACAATGTGTGCAACTATTAAACATGCAATTTAAAGAATGGTGGTTAAAATCTAGTTATAAACCTTCCACTGAAGAGAAAACTTGATACATTGTTATTTCATATTGGACTTTTCTAGAAAAATTAATTGCTACAACTAAAAGTCTCAAAACAAAAAATATATTTTGGCCATAACAACAGTAAAAACAAGCTTACGAGATTTCTGATGGACTAGCATCCTGACTAGAATCCTGGTCTGTACCACAACTATTGGACCCATCTTGTTTCTTAGATGTAGTAAATTGACCCTTCTTTCGCTGCATCCTACATTTAAACATAAAATAAAGAGTGAAATTGGCAACAACAAAGAGAATTTAAGAGCCAAATAAGAGAAAGTGGAACATAGATAACATGGAATAGTTAATGACATGACAAATCGTCAGCTTTTAGTCCATTTAAAAATACAAGATTAAGTCCTATAAAAATGTATTGATGAGAGGCATAACCAACATTTGTTGACTTCAAGTCATTATTCATACAATACATACAACTATGCACACCAATTACATATAGCAATACAGCATACACCAAGCATGTCACAAGGCATTATCATTCCTTTCACATTTCACTCTGAGATATAAATTATTGAGGTATCGTGCATCCAAGATACTGATGGGGAATGCTGTTCTTTGACTAGAGGAAGAAGGAACAACATGACAGCACTACTGTTAGTTTCTTGTCTACTATGGTCAGAGATCAATATTTGTTTCTAAACAAAACAATAGGAGCATATTCAAACAAATACTTCATATTTCTTGATTTCTTAGTCTGTGCCCTAAGAGGAATTGTCAGCAGGACTCGTCCCAGAACTCTTTTGACAGGCAACATGAACCTAAGTTATCCTCAAATTCTCGGTCAACCAGTGATATTTCTAAAATTTGAGAATCAAAATCATTTGAAGGAAATTAAATGAAGAGAATTGCAAAAAATACCAATCACACTGAAAATAACACACAAAACCAAGGACACCAATCAAAAGGGCATAAAAGAATCTTTATCAACAAATTGAACAAAGGCAATTTGACATTTTTTAAGATTACAAGTTTGTCAGTTCTAATTCCTCCTCAATTAAAAAGACAGGGTTCTCAATAGTATAGGTTTGAAATTGCCCATAAATATCTGTTGTTGTATAGTCAATTTGCCAAAATTAAATTGTCAGACCCGCCCACTGTAAAATCTACCATCCTATGCCACTTCAAAATGAAAAGGCAATTTAAAGCACAAATTTCTGTGATAGACCAGCAGCACATATGGTCTGTCTTGGGCTTGACTTTACCAAGTCAAGCCTAAATGCCAACATGATTCTATGTAATATACATTTTAAATCTGAAAATAATTGTATGTAAGAGGAAGCCTGGATGCAAAGAAAACACGATCAAACTGGGATAACTAAGCCCGTAGACCAGCTTGCTAACAGATCTAATAGCAAACCGTTCAGTTGTATTATTCTCTTGTTATATAATATTCTACAATTATATCGTATCTACAATTTACCAACAAATTGCTTTATAGAAGCAAAATCGAAAACTTATTCCTAATCATCATTCGCATGATAAATCTGACATATAAAGCAACAAAAATGTTGGGCGTTATCGGACCTGAGTGCAACTTCTTGACGTACTTCATATCTAACTTTCTTATCAAAGCATCTTTCTTTCCTCTTCTGCCGGAACCTAAGTAATGAGGCTTCTCGATGTAGTTGACTATATTTTGTAGGAAAATCCATTGATTCCTGCACCAAAACCCAAAGGATTATAAATTTCCATTTGCACTTGAACATTAATCAAATCCTATTATCTATGAAGCATGTATACTTGACATGATAAGGATACGACACGGATACGGCGATATGGAAAATTTTAAATATCAAGACACGATATGGCCAAAATACTTTAATAAATAATTAAATTTAAATTAAATATATAAATGAACAAATTTATAAACATAACTAAAAATGATGTTGATAATAAAGAAACGTTCACTTTAAAACAAGTAACAATTACATATCTGAAGTACCGTCCGAAAAGGAAATCATAAGTACTACTACTATCATGGGCAGCCGTATCCAGAGCACAATAAAATTATATCCGACACGTATCGGCCAATTTATCTTTTTTAAAATATAAAGATTAATTGCTGGATACTTTCCCCGTATGTATCAGGATATATCCGTGTCAGATACGTGTCGAACACCGATACTTTGGCTTTTTTGGAGTGTTGGGGCTTGAGAGCCTATTATGATTTATGAATAATGCCATTCACACAGAGTGTCATTCACGTCACTCGCACGTCAATTTACCAATTCCTATGTTGAGGACCATTATCAATATATCCACTCCTGAACTCTCCCACACCACGCCATCTTTATATCCCCTAACCTACAGGTATTGTTGACCTAAGCTAGCATTTAGCAAGCCATAGATCGGCAAATTAATCACTATCTTCTTCCACTCACTAGTATTTACTTCCCACATCTAATGCATATTCAAATTACAAATTTTCAACATATTACAAGCTGGTGAAGTGATTTGAGTGCAAGTTTGTGTGAAGAGCATTATTATTCAACAATTATAAAACATACCACCCTCAAACTTTGTTGAGGCACCGCATTCACACCAGCATCAGGTTGTTCACATCCACCCAACAGTAACAACACCGATTGAACCTGTAACATGAAACCAAATACGAATTTTCAATCCCAAATAATTAAAAAAAATCAATTTCAGCTTAAACCAATTTCAGTAACGAAAGTGTCACAAAATCACCAAGAAAAATCAATAATAAACAAACTAAAACCACAGAAAAAGAATTCCAACAATTGAGAATCGAACCTTAGCCGGCGTAACAGAATCAAAGACATAAACTTGACCACGAAACGACAGCGTAAGCTGATCAGATTCCTCAAAACTTTGAAGTGCGAATTCAGGATTTTCGCCGCCGTTGCCGTAAACAGCATCGGAGTTGGAATCATCGAGTGGGTGAGTTTCGTACTGAATTTGGGCGTCGACGCCGGCGTCAGGGCCGGAACCGTCGTCGCTTTCGCCGGCGGTGATTGGTACGGTGGTGTTCAAAGGTTGAGAGTGTTCGTACATTGGTGGTTCCATTACAGCAAAGAGAGAATTTGAGAAGAGATTGAAACCCTAATTTGTTGCAAAGGTTTTGAGTTTGATTGGGATTTTTGTGTTCGCGAGTGTGAGGGGGAAGAGAGTGTCGAAGGTGAAGGCAAGTTCAAGAGAAAGACAATACAACGAACAAGGTCATAAATCATAATTAAAAATAGAAATGACTAAAATTGACCCTAGTAATGGTGATATTTACAAGGCTTGCCAAGTTAAAGCCCAATGGGCCTATGGAATATGGATTGTGTCTTACTATTATTAGATTATGAAAATTGCTCTTTAACTTCTAAAATTACTCTCATGCATCTGAAAATTACCTTACTATCTTTTATGTTGAGGAATGCTAATGACAACCTCTCTTACACTCTCTCTCAAACACTCTCTTAACTATTGGTCCACATCATTTATAAAAAATATTTTACCTGCTTACCAGCTACACAAGTTCAGAGGCAAGCCATTAATTTTTTTTATTCAAGACTGGAAAAAAAAGGATGTTCTTCGCCCCCAACTACATATAATGACCAAATCATTCTCCTATTCAAATCAGCAGCCACACCTCAACAATTCAAATAATTCTTTACAGCTTTTTTTTGGAGCTGCTACAAATTGATTCTTTGCACTTTGAAAAAGTAAAAAAAATGAAAACTAGATTCTTTGAATTTTCCCAATAATTGGATTTTAACTCAGTGTTTCTCTTTATATTCATCTCTTTTGCAACAACCTCATCCTCAATTAACCAAACTATTGTTCATCGATTCAGATCCCATATTCTCCAATTCTAAAATCAAAAAAGTCACTTATCTTCTTCCTTGAAACTATTGAATCTGAATCATGAATCCACTTCTAATAATCACCATAAAAATTCTGCTCAAACACAAGTACCATACCCAAACACTTTTTTTACATTTTAAAATTTCTCTATTAAAAAGTGGTTTTTATTGTTCTGTGACTTTCCTCGTCATTCTCTTCTGCAGCAACACATACTCAACCAGATAAAATAGGCTCAAATCTTTCTTTTTCTTTTCAACCCATGTGTCCTTCTAAATCAATGACGTAACAATTTTTGGACGATTCACGTGCTATCATCACCTCTTCGCAAAGAATTTGACAACCTCTTCTTTGCTTCCGATGATTTTGCAGAATGTGAAAAAGAATATAGTTTTGAGGTCTTGAAGAAAATTAGTTATGGGGGCTTCATGACAAAATTGCAGAAGAAACCGAATAAATCGTTGTTTAGGGGAGATGAAGTCAATATTTATCAATTATCATTATTTTTTATTTTAAAATAAATTATATCTATGAAGCCGGTTACCAATTGCAAAGTTTATTTTGAGGAGTGACGTGGACCAATCATGAAGAAAGTGTCCAAAAGCAACTAAGGGAGCGATTGCAATTAGCATTCCTCCTTTTATGTTTGCTCCTAAGCTAAATGTTAAAGAGCAAAGAGTTAATTATCGTTGGGATATTGAAGTTAGTTTTGGACGTAATTTAGTGATTTCAGAAACTTAAAGAGCAGTTTCTTTAGATTACCAAAATTTCTACTCCCCTATATTCTTAAAGCCCTCAAATTATTAACACCAAATTTACAAAATTTATCCTTTTCACATGCTATAATGTAGGTGGAATTTGTTCAGATTGTATAATTAAGATGCATAGAGTATATATGCATGAACATGTATTTTGAAACTTGTCATTTTCTTCAACTTTCCTATTCAAAAGTACTCTGAACCAGACTCTGTTTTTACAAACTATATGTTTTAATACACTTTCCTATCATCTATCCGCTCTATTCACACAATTTTCATCTTAAAACAACAGCCAAATTGACACAAAAAAAGTAACTACATACTGAATCAAAGTGAAAAAATGGACAATTGTTTGAGCTAGATGTGATTTCTGACATGTACTAAGCAGACTTTAATCCAATGCCATCGACGTTCTTTAAAGACAAAAGTCATAACGACAAGTGGCATTCATGTGCGGCACGTATTCTAGGCCTAATTCTAATCTTTGACGTGTGATTTGTTTATGGGTATTTTGTGTGTCGATATGATCAATTTTTCTGTGTTTTTGTAGTGAAGTTGAACAAGACTTGTTTTCTTTTTTTCTTACAAGTCCTCTCGTGCACCATTTGTACATTTCATTACTCCTTGAATTTTTATTTATTATTAAAAATACAAATTAATTTTTCTCTTTAAAAATTGGTAAGGGAAAAGGCTTGCATATAGTACTCTACTTTTGTGAGTAGTATTGATAATTAAGATAAAGAAAAGAACTTCAATATAACCTTTATATATATAAGAGAAGATAAAATATAGATAATATAGACCAAAATCACTTATTTTACGGTGATGAAGAATTGCATATACATCACGATTATTTCCTAAGGTTTTTCATGTTTTCCAATTATGGAATACTTTCGAAATCAGTTTAGAGGCTATTTGTAATAGCTTTTTAAGGAAAAAATAACTTTTCTTATAAATAAAAAAATCACATTTAAGTGTTATATCCGTTTGTTACAACTTTTTTTAAAAAATTATAATACAAAAAAAAACATAGAACAACTTCAAATGAAAAGCCGAAAACTGATATTTGTCGGAGGCATGAACCCCTGGAAAATATCATGCATTTGCGAGGGCAAAGTTCTCATATACCCTTGGAAAAGTTCGTTTCAAGAATATGGTTTTTGACAGGGGTTTAACCCTTGCAAAAAAAAAAAAAA
>Ga0228710_1010729_pt1 | contig 12132 bp, 10 predicted proteins | sample MedpolnodulmetaG_FD_177995 | JGI IMG/M metagenome (GOLD analysis project Ga0228710, IMG submission 177995) | Root nodule microbial communities from Medicago polymorpha collected in Santa Monica, California, United States - pink nodules | ecosystem: Host-associated > Plants > Roots > Nodule...
GAGTTTCCAAAACTCCATTGTTACGTTTTTGATTCTAATAGGTGCGATTTTCTGTCATTCCAAGCCAATTTCAAGCACAAAAACAAGTAAGTTATTTGAATCATATTGCATTGTTGTTTTGTTGTTGAATTGTTTGTTTTTTTTTTGTTGTTAAATTTCGATTATATAAGTTTTATTGATTTTATGATATGTTAGATTTATGTTTAGGTTAGAATTGTTAGAATTGTTTAGGTTTAGGTTGTGATGAATTGTTATAATTGTTATAGAAGTTTTGTTGAATTGTTAGGTTTAGGTTTTGATGAACTGTTGTAGAATTGTTAGAATTGTTTAGGTTTAGGTGTAGGTTTTGATGATAGTTTAGGAATTGTTGTAGAATTGTTAAAATTGTTTAGGTTTAGGTGTAGGTTTTAATGATAGTTTGGGAATTGTTGTAGAATTGTTTAGGATTAGGTGTAGGTTTTGATGATAGTTTAGGTTTAGGTTTAAGTTTTGATTTTTTGATTTTATCTCGTTGTTGTTTAGTTTAGGTTTTGATCGTCAATTTTACATGTCTCAGAATCAGAACTAGGGTAACGTTCAGGGTGATGAGAAGAAGAAAGAAAAATCGCCTACGACATGGCACGGAATCACATGTGATGGTTCATTCAAAAAGAAGGATTCGAAGGTACCGGTGTACAATCAGTCGAGGTTGAGGATGAGCGGGAGGACATGCTACTTTGGTCCTCACCAAAAGCAGGTGCCACAAGGACTGTAGCGGGCAACCTGATTGACTTGTGTGACGATGAAGATGAATGAATGTAATGGCTTGTAATGCCTATTGATTTGGATCTTTTTTATGTTTTTTTAATATGTCACGCACATTTTGCTACATTTTCCTTGACATTATGGTGCTTTTGAATAAAAATCGCGTTTTGAATAATTTCAATTAAAGTCCCGTTTTGAATTTTGAATAATTGCGTATTCGAATAAAAACTAATTAAATCTAACGTGAATTCGAATAATTAAAATTGCGACAGCGTGAATTCGAATAAAAATTGCGTTTTGAATAAATTCAAATAAAAAGGTACATTCATTACATTCGGGAATGCACCTTCCAACTACAACAAGGGCAAATTCAAACTGGCTAAGCAGCAGGACTGCAACATTCGTCCAGAAGTCCTTTTGTTCCATTCAAAAGGTTGAATTCTTGTTGGTCTTGGTTTAAAATGATAGTATCCAAGTGCCAACGGAATGAGGTCCAGACGTTGACACCTCAATACCATCATTTAAACAAAGCCAACAAGAATTTAACATTTTGAATGGAACAAAAGAACTTCCGGGCAAATGCTGGAGTCCTGCCGGTTAACAAGTTTGAATTGCCCCATTCAGAGTAAGACAATTGTTGTAGTTGGAATGTTTCCAACTACAATAATTGTCTTACCTTTAAATGGGGTAAATTCAAACTCGCCAAGCAGCAGGACTCCAACATTCGACCGACATTCCCATCGTTCCATTCAAAAGATTAAATTCTAGTTAGTTTGGTTTAAATGACGGTATTGAAGTGTCAAAAGAATGAGGTTCATTCGTTGACACTTCAATACCTTCATTTAAACCAGTCTAACAAGAATTTAATCTTCTGAAAGGAACAATGGGAATGTCGGTCGAATGTTGGAGTCCCGCGGTTTGGCAAGTTCGAATTACCCCATTTAAAGGAAGACAATTGTTGTAGTTGGAAGGTGCATTCCCTACCTAATCACGATCTTCTGGCGGAATCAGACTCTTGATGATATGAGAGTAACAATGGATGAGAGAGCTTCTGCCAGATTTGTAGCATGAACGCATCGGTAGTTAACTACCAAGGAAAACCTCGGCAGTTAACTACAGCCGGTTCTAGTAAACTTCGGCAGTTAACTGCTGAGGGGCATTTGAGTAATTTACTTGTGTGTTTCAGCCAACCAATATGTGTATACAACAATTTTCTAGAACCAAAAGACGCTCATATGACAGTGGGGTAAAAACTTTTTATATTTACATTATATTTTTATTCTCTTTCTTTTTTTCTCTATTGTTGTTTATTAATAAAAAAATAATAATAATTATTACAAAAGTTATCACTAAATGATTGTACATTTATGCAAACTACAAATATTAATCACTCGAGTCAGGTTGATAGAGTAAAGTCTATTGTTTATTGAAAATTAAAACTAACGTTTGATATTAATTTATTTATTTATGAACTTCTCATAGTAATTAATTATGCACTCTTTCAATCCATAAAATTATCCTATAAAGAAAAATAATAAATGAAAAAAGATGTGTGACAATGTCTGCGGAAACATAGTTAAGTTAACAGAGACTTTGCATTATATATGCAGAGGTCAGGTCCGAATTTTAGTGTTTAGATACTATACTTATTTATTTTAATGGTTGAATTTCTTCTAATCTTTAGGCTACTTGAACAAAAAAAAGTGTGACAATTTTATAAATTTACCACGATTAACTTTTGAATATTTTTTTTGACGGGATTAATGCTTGAATATTAATTATCTTCATAAATCTATAATGAACTTTAATAACTTGAGTAATATAATATTTATTTGGAGAAAATGGAATTAAAATAATTAATTATAAATTTAAAAAGTTGACCAAAAAAATTAAAAATTAAAAGTAAAACCACTATACGCTTGGTTTTCATTATTTTATCGTTTTCTTTCTTTTTAGTTATTAATTATGATTTTCATAAGAATTAAAATAAAAATTAAAAAATAAGAATTAATTATTAATTATGATTTTCATTCTTGTTAGTTTTTTCCTTCTAATTAACATTAATATATTTCCATATTTAAAAATAATATTTTTTAATATAAATACTCTATATATGCATAAAATACAAGCATATTTGACTAGTTAATATTAATTTATAAAATATTATGATATTTGTCACAACTCCTAACTTAACTGGAAAAAAAAATGTTGAAATTGCTAGACCGGATGACGTGGTTAGGGTTTGAACCCCGACTCCTCCATTAATGTGTAAGTTTCTTATAATTGTTTTATTTCGTCTATCTATAAAAATAAAAATAAAAATTATGATATTCATTCATGTAATCCTATTTGTCATAGATTCATGTATGAGTCTAATATCATTGTTAAATATTTTTTTTTTTTTATAAATGAGTTTGATTAGGACATGAGATGGCCATATATTGCACTAAAAAAAATGTCATCATATTAAAAGTTCACAGTTAGGCAGTTATTATATTCTATTAAAAGTTTTTTTAGAGGTCTATAAAAGAAAATTTGTATAACTAAAAGCAATTCCATGCATATAATTTGAGTTTATGTGGACCCCATTGTTCTAATATCCGTGTTTGGTACTACAAAACTTATTAAAATATAGCTGTCATTTGTTCTTTTCTCACGTTTTACAAACCCCTACTTCACACTTTACACATATTTATATATACTTGTTCTATAGAAGAGTAGCATAGAAAAAATTGTGTTTGGAAAAATAGATAAAAGAGAGTGAGAATTTCTAAAGTGATGGAAAATTCAAGAGTTATTTTGATGGTGAGTGTGGTTTTGGGAGTGTTGTCATTGTGGCCAATGGTGGTCATGGGAGGTCCAAAGCTTCATAAGGTGGGAGGATCCAAAGGTTGGAGTCAGAATGTCAACTACACTACATGGTCTTCTCAAGAGCATGTCTATGCTGGTGATTGGCTAAGTAAGTCTCTAAACATCTTTTCTAAATTATGTTTAATTGTCATGTCAAAGTTTTGCAAGGTGTTAGATAAAGATTAGATGGTTCAAATTTTAAATCAATCCATGATATGAATCAGAAGTCTGTGAGTTATTCGGTCTTGGTGTTTTTTGACTTGATTATTAACTGTGGTGTTTGTACTATTTTTTCAATCATAAATTTGAATCATTTTAATGTTTATCGATTTGATTATTAATTGTGGTGTTTGTTCTATATTCTCGAATTTTGATACGAACTTTGATGATTTTAGATTTTTTAGTAAAGTAAAATATTTCTCGTAATTATCACTGGATACAACTAAGCTATCATGTTCATATGTATTCGTAAGCTGTCAACGCGTTTCTTTCGGGTACAATTTTACGTGTTTTATTAACTAATGTCAAATTGTTTAATACCCGAAGTTTGTAAAAACAAAAGGTGGTATTCGAGTCCAAAAAATTATTAGCCAACATTTGTCTATTTTTCGATCAAACTTTAAATTGTCAATTCCTTTTTTCATTTATTGATTTGTTTATTTGAAAATTGTTCTTATTTATCAGCCGTTTTCAAAGTTTAACATTGTTACTATTTACTAATTAAAATCTTTTTTTTTTACACAAACATAAAGAAGTTTAGCATAATAATGATGCATGCAACTCAATTTTAGCTTAGAATTTGGCAAAGCTTCATGAAAATATTTTTTACAATCAATATGAAGTTATTGGCCAAGTATACCACGCATCACATTTATAAAAGAGAAAAGAAAAAACTAAGTAACAGAAAAGAAAAAGAAAAAAGAATCCTCGATTCAAAACGTACGATTTGATATGGTGCTTTAACTTTCGTACCAAAAAAAGTTTGCAATGAATCACATGATGAACCAATTAACAAACATCCCCAATTGGAGACAAAATCGAAATCCAATATGGAATTTCATAAAAGGTGCTTTAATTAATTTAGTATAATCATGAATTAAACTTTGTGTAACCATATTATAGTAGAGAAAACTTTATTATGACAATTTGATCTTTCAAATTAACAAAGTTTCATATTGATTCATGAAATTAAAAGTTCTTATTGTAACACTAGAAAAGTTTTTTTTTTTTGGGTTGTTATTGTTACATGCTTAACAAAATAATTATTGGTTTGGTGTGTAGAATTTGTCTTTGACAAAAGATATTACAACGTATTGGAAGTGAACAAGACAGGCTATGAGTACTGCATTGACATGACCTTCATAAGAAACTTGACAAGAGGTGGTCGCGACGTGGTTCAATTGACGGAAGCAAAGACATACTACTTTATTACCGGTGGAGGTTACTGCTTTCATGGAATGAAAGTTGCCGTGGACGTTCAAGAACACCAAACACCTGCACCATCTCCATCTCTTTCGGATACAATGAAATCTGGTGGTGGTTCCATTTTGCCATCAATGTATGATTCCTTTGGGATTATTGTTGCAAATGTGGTTTATGTGAGTTTGGTTTTAGTGGGGATTTTGTAAGAGATTAGGGTAAAGGAATTGACAATTATTTGGGCATGGATTATAAATTATGGATATGTTATGAGAGTGAAAAGTGAAAGTAGCTTGAATAATACATGTTACTTTTTTATTTAGGATTTGGTACTTGTTACTTTAACCTATATTGAATATATGTTTGCTTGCTTGTGGTAAAAGAAGAAAAGTAAATTTGCCTAAATTTTTTGTTTTTCTTTCCTCAAATTTGTAACTACTTTTTAAAAATAATTATCAAATACTACATTGTCATTGAACGTTAGTGTGAAATTCGTTTTCACTCACGGTATATATCCTATTTTCTCAATAAATTAATCTATAAATTAAGTAAAAGTATTTTGTAAATATGTCATGCAATATGTCCTAATGCATTGGATCCTATCAGAACTTTGCAGTTAAGCGTGTTTGGATGAGAGTAGTTCTATGATAGGTGGCCTCGTGCAAAGTACTTATGTTGCACCTCTTCACCTTTTTTTTTTTACAAAAAAATGTCATGTAATAGGCACAACTGTTAGGTAACCTCTAAAAAAAGTTTAGTTCCTTTGGAGAATGCACCAAAATTTATTGTTAACCTCTATACAATTCCCAAATACAGTTTCTATGCTTAACTCCTCCTATTCACCCTGCTGTTAACCTTTTCTAACTTCACAAAACTGAACTCACCTGTTTCAATTCCTAAAATTTAGGAATCATGATCAAAGTTAACAAATAACTAAACATGTCATCAATGTTGGTTTATGATTTTCCAGATACAAAAATATCACAAGTGGAAATAGAAACTTCACATTTTCTCATAGATTAACATAAGAACTTGTTGCAAATTAGTACATGACTCGATGCTTCTTCGAGCAACATGGAACACAAAGTCGACAACGGTACCATAAAGAGACCAGCTGCAACATGAGCAGCACTGTCATATAGAAAACAAGTTAAACAACATAACTTAACAATCATGAAAACTGGTAATTTCAAAATGACTATCATCAGTCGTAAATAAAAAAGTATAGTTAAGATTAAGATAAAAAGGTGTAGTAATCTTTTTTCCAGTAGCATGCTAGAATCATTCAGCAACAACTAAAACCAATAAAAGCAGCAGAAACTCTGAGTGCAACAAATAGCACTTTTTTCAGATTTCTAGTTCTAGATCATTCAAAATGGAGTGGGCTTAGAACAGAAGAACCCCTTTGACACAAGTGTAATTCTTTGATCATTCGGAGCTGCTTATTTCTGCAAACCTCACTTTCCTTGCCTCCTAAATTTCTAAAAGAGAAGACTTATTGTAGTGATCAAAGGCACTGCAGTTGGGGACAAATTGTGGATGCAATGAATTATGATCATCACCACTTGATCCATAGCCTCCTCCGACGATCTGACAACAATAAACAAAACAAAATTACATAAAGAAATAACTGAGGCAAAGATAAAACAAAAGTTGTTGCCAATTGTTAACAAACCTTATGAATCACAATGCTTTGAAGAGAGGGGCAGGCGCGGATGAATTTCTTCAACCAATCCCACTGATAATATTCCTCATCCTCCTTCTCAAAGCTAAGCTCCATATGAGTTAAATTGAAAAACTGAGCAGTGTCTTGTTGTTCAGGTGTTTGTACCGGCGCGACATAGTCAAACAATTTCAAGGGTGTTTGTACCGCGACTTGTGCATGTAGAAACTCCACATTGTAAAACAATTTCAAAGGCAAAAAAGAAGATATAGAAGAAGAGTCAGAAATGTGGGCTTTGAGCAATTTGGGGAAGGGTTTTAACAACTTGTCTCTTTGTTTAGTAAGAGCATCAAGAGTATCATTATCATCATTGGTGGTGACATTTTTTATGAGTAAATCCTCAAGAAGTGGACATGCATAGAGAATCTTAATAAGAAATTTAAGCTTTAGAAAATGAACCTTTGTCATGTGGAGTTTTTTGAGGTTGGGCAAATCAACCCAAGATTTATGAACATAGTCTATTGTTAACAACCCATTCCCATTCAAGTTTAAAACAACAAGAGTTGAACAAGTTAGAATGTTATATGGCAAGTAAATGGGGGTAGTGGAAGAGTGCTGCAAAAAAGTGAGATGGACATGTTCAACTTTCCCTAAGATTGCATTGTAAAGCCAATAACGTAACGAATCAGAGTTGCAGAAGCGAGATGCGGACAAAAGAGTTAACGATTTGATAGGAAGCAGTCTGCTAACATAAAGAAGTTCACCGTTGATGAATAAAGAAAATAGGCCTCTTGGTCATGGTCATGTTCCGTGTCATCCAAGTTGATATCGAGAGTTCCTTTACGGAGTGGTCTCCAGCGCCTTGAGAGAAGGGATGTGGCAAAGATTTGTTTTGTGGGCAAACGAGACCGAGACAGGATGCGACATAATAGTTCGACGGGTAAAGCACTTATTCTGTCTGCGTTGTGGATTGTTAACCAGAGCGGATTCCATCGCTTTGACAGAAGGCTTGTGGGGGCGATTTGTGAGAAGGGCAAAAATGAGAGGATGTGATGGATTATTTCATCTGGTAAATCGCTGATCCTGTCTGTTCCTGTTGTCGTTGGTGCCATAGATAGTTAAGTTTCTTTCTTTGTTGATTGAATGAATGAAAAAGAATATCGTACAAAACTAATTAATTATTAGAAATCTGCCTGCCTGCATGTAATAAACAACAAAACAAACATCACCAATTCATAGTTGGAGAATGGAAGACAAGACAAATGACCGAAAACAAACACCAATGATAATCAATCAATCAACTACTTCATCAAAATAAACAAAAGGAAGTGAAACAGAATTAATCAAAATAAATAGATATCAATGAGCAATAGAGACTTTAATATACTCAGTAACCTGTGCTGGTTCAAACAATCACCTATAAATGCATCTACCTACCAATTATTCAGAATTGTTCGATTTAAAACCAAGCAAGGATTAGAGAACAACAAAAAGAATACTGAAAACAAGTAAGAGAAACAAAAAGCACGTAGATAGATTTGTAAAAACCTGAAGACGAAGAAGCTTTAGAATCAAAGACGAAACCTACACTCTAGGTAGGGTTTGGATATGAAGCTTGAGGTCAGATTCGTAAAAACCTACCTGAAGAAGCTTATGGTGATTCTTTGGGGGTGAGAGAGATGCAATTATTTTGAGCTGAGTCTTGGACCAACTTATATCGACTTTAGAGATTTTTTTTTGGGTGATTCTAGATAAGGCGAATTAGGTCTCGAGAGTTCACCAGAATGCAGAAATGATGTCTCAAGGCTTTTTGAGAGTTGACAAAGGTCCTTATAGATTAACTACTAATGAAATTTTTAACACTAGGTGGTAATTCTTAGAACAAACGATTCAACAAAAGGTAGGCAATACAATTAAACCCAGGCTTAATCAACAACTTTAGTTGCTGCATTTAACTATTCTCATCAGGATCACTCAGTTGCATCAAAATATCATGATCACGAAGGAAACACACACCATATCCAATCGATTTACATAAAGAAAAGTGATGCAATGAACCAACCATATTTGAATACATGAGAAACAATGTAATAAGTATCCTACAGTACAATATGAATACACCCTTCACTGATATGTATCTTACTATGTATCCCAAAACACCTTGCATCCTACGATACAATACTAAAAAACCCTTCATCGATACATATCGTACTCTGTATCCCAAAACACCCTGTTGGTGAGTATGCTAAGGGTCTAAAACATCCTAGTTATCATGGACTTATGTTTGATTTTGATTGAATTAAGGATGATTTGTTATTTATTTTTGTTTATGACTTGAGTTTTGAAGTATCTTGAAGTTTATAAATATTTTGGAGTTTATATATGATATTTTAAGTCATATTTTTTTTGTTAATATATCTTATGATATACGATACGATATGATAAGATACATGATTCAAAAAAGCAGTCGAACAATACATGATATGTATCCCGATTTGACTACCATGATGAGAACTTCAAACCACAGCTAAGCCAAAATGTAACTGTAACAATTTGATAAATTCAAACCGTAGTTAAGCCAAATCTTACCTATGATTATTAAAATTAAAATATATAATTATTTTTTTGTAAATGATAAATACGTTTACCGGTTACATTTATAAACAAATAATAATTTTTCAAGTACATTGAATAACTAATAAATCTTATCTATAAATATGATCATATACATTAGTTATTCAATAAATTTAAAAATTATTTTTTGTTTATAAATATGACCGAAGAATATATGACAACCTTTTTTTGAAGGGAATAAATAAAAATAATCATGTACCACAAAAATGATAAAAATAATCAATACCAATAATAAATATATGATATTAAGGGAATAAATATTGTATTGTCCCTAAAAAAAATCAATATTAATTAAAGAATACGTAAATTTCTCTGTGTAGACTATAATTTATTTTTTGAACAAGAAAAAAATGAAATATAATTAATCCACAGACGATTCTACACCACTAACTATGAATATCAAAAGCCAAGTTTACTTTTTTCTCTATACAACAACCACAAGATAAAAGTTTAACCTTGTCAAAAATGTGGTCCATCGGTTCATGTTTGTGTTGAAAAATTCTAGAATTTCTTTCCTACCAAATAACATAAATGTAAGATAGCCAAATCATATCATATGAATATAAACCCGAATTGATTTCGAAAAACCGCCTAAATTTTCAAATTGAGTTAAATGATCTGCAAGATGCAATAGATTAACAGATAAAATGTCAACTCATTGTCGAACCAACTACCAAATGCTCCAAAAAAAACCAGACTAAGAATAGATGATCGACACTTCCCACCTTCCCACATCCACCCACACACATACCAGTATTGGACAAAATAATTTCGCGCCTAACCAAGTTGTCCTCAATAGGTAATCAATTTCGTAGTAACCTCCAAACAAAAATATAAACTTTTAACAAAAGTGATTTGTTCCAAATATTGTTGGTAATATCTAAACGCACATTGTCATTCACATTGGACAACAAATGATAAACTCATCTTATTGTATAACTTTTATTCGAATCGAGGTGCCAACTCCATCAATGTTCCACACCTTCTTGCAAAATAATGTTATGTAACAATTCACAACACCCTCTGCTCATCCTCCCAGACTAATAACCTACGCCACCATTTCCAAGTGTCTCCCCCAACACCCCAACCTAATGAAAACATATCAGCAATTGGCATCAAACGAGTTTCGGAGGATAAATCAAAAAGACGTTTGAATTTAACACATAACTTGCCCCCCTTCAAGCTACACATCAAGCCAAAAAAGAGTTTGGGCCCCATCGCCCATTACACGCATCAAATTGTCGTAAAATCAACTGCCCACATTCAACCCCACCCCACTACGAACGAACACCCACCATGTCTTTCCACCATGTTGATCCTACCCTCATACCTTCCCTAATTCGACCACCTTCAAGCCCATACCTTGTCAATAACATCTTACACCACAAACTTCATTGGTCCACATGTATCCTCCAACATCATTTATCTAACAAAAGCCAAATCAGTTCCTTAATTCTTCGAACCCCAAGCCATCCATTTTCCATATCTAAACAAATTGTATCTTATTTAATCCATGAAATTTTCCTAACATTCCCACCATCCCCCAAGAAAAACATTTAAAAATAGATTCAATAAAGGAGACAATACATGTGGGAATTGAAGAATGCAAGAAAGTAGACTATAAGAGATGGCATGACAAATTTCAAAAGAACTAAGCAACCATCGAGAGACAAGTTCCTACTCCTCCACTTATATAACATTTTTTTAATATGCTCAATTGATGGATACTAAAAACCTATGAAGCCCCGATACTGATACGGGTGCGGGTACGATACGATACGGGTACACAGATACGCGAATTTTTTTAAATTTAGGATATGATACGTTTAACATACGTTAACACAAATTTATATAAAACTTATATGTATATAAAATACTTGAAGAAAATTAACACTGATAACTCTTCATTATTGTATTATTATAAAAGTTACAATTTTTTAAAAATAATACATGTGATCAAAATAATTTTTTTTGAAAGTTTTCTTTATTATAAAAGTTTTCTTATAAAAATATTACATTTTCATACGTTGGGATATCGAGAAAGACATCATTAAAAAAACTTAACATAAATTTTATCTAATATTGATTGACTGAATCACCTCTCTCGCTACGTTCATCCACAAGAAGTATAATTTTAAGCTTTTCATCGAGAAACAATTCTATTGATGCATATCTAAAATTGAATCAAATACATCTATAATGAATTTTTACAACAATGTCTCACTTTTTTACTCTTAATCTTTTTCTAGGATACGTATATGTGAAGTATCTTAGAAGTATCCTTATGTATCTGTGGAGTATCACATAAGTGTCCTATAAAATATTTATTAAAAATTAAAATAATTAATTCCGATACTTCGTGGGTACGTATCTGCGAGTATCCGTCGAGTATCGGTATCCAATACGTATCCGATACGGGTACGTCTCCATTTTAGAGTATCCGAGCTTCATAGCTAAAAACTTAACCCCTTAGAATCGCCTCCAATGGAAAGACCATGATAAATAAAAGGAATGCTACCGATTTTAAAGCTCAACACCAGTGACGCCTCAACCGACCATGATTCCGACACATTCGCTCCCACAAACATGCTTTTATGAAGTCCCTCTGTATCAATTAATCTCGCCTCAATTTTTGCATTTAACATAACTAGATTTTTGACCCGTGCTCCGCACAAGTTTATTTTAAAGAGATTGACATACGAATCATAAAATGCAATATATAATTGGTAACGGTGAAAAAAATAACACGTGATAATCCATAGTAGACAAAATAAAACACTTCATAAAATGTATGAAATCTGAAAATATTATAAAAGAAAATC
>Ga0228710_1010731_pt1 | contig 12132 bp, 9 predicted proteins | sample MedpolnodulmetaG_FD_177995 | JGI IMG/M metagenome (GOLD analysis project Ga0228710, IMG submission 177995) | Root nodule microbial communities from Medicago polymorpha collected in Santa Monica, California, United States - pink nodules | ecosystem: Host-associated > Plants > Roots > Nodule...
TTTTTTTTTTTTAGAGAAAACTATAGTTTTTTTATTTCACCTTAGTTGTTTTTTACGGAGTTTGTTATGCTGAGTGGTGACTCTTTTATAACGAAAAAATTGAATCAAATATTAATGTTTTTCACCGGAATATAAATATAAATCAACAAGATGACTCTCTTTCTAACATTCTCTCATGCGGACAAGTTGCTTCATGGCCAAAAATTCACCCTTCAATGTGAATAAGTGTAGAATTTGAGGTTCGACTCTAAACCCTACATATCGCAATATCTTCACTAGTTGAAACATGCTCAGGAAGATATTGAAGCAAATATTTTATTATGGTTCATAAATTTCAAATCCTATTTTGCTTTGTTTTGGTCATACATGAATGACATACGTTTTTTACGGTTATAGTCAATATTCTGAAGTACACTTCAGTTGAGATATATACCCAACAAAATGCAGTCTATTTGTGATGAAGTGGAGAGCCTTTGTAGAAACTTTATATGAGAAACTACATCAAACGTGAAGAAATGTCATTTTATCTCCTAGAATACTATATGTAAGTCTAAGGAGGAGATGGTGTCTAATGAGGGTTGGAATTGGAATCTTATTATCAATCCTTCACATTGCTAGTATTAAACCTCTTACCCTAGGGCTTGATGATTTCCCTATATGAAATTTTTTCAATGACAGATTCTTTTCTATTAAACTAGGTTATCATGCTTTGTTTGTGGAGGAATCCATTACTATTTTATCTCCTAATTTTTGTTTTTACGGAGGTGGCAATGTATTCTTAAAGTTCAATCTTTCTTGTGGAAATTTCTCATGATAACTTCTTACTAATGCCGAAAGGAAATATCATGGGGTTTCTGACCAAGATGAGTGTCCTTGTTGCCTACAAGCTCCTGAAATCATGCATGATTTGAGAGATTGTGAGGTAGTCAAGGAGTTATGAGAGAAATTTATTCCAATGAAAGATGATCACTAGAGTTCCTTCTTCAGTATGGGGATTTTTTCAGTGGGTGGGTTTTAATCTTGATACTACTAGTATCACTGTATCAGTCATACAATTCGGAAGTGGCCTACCATGTTTTGTATCATGAGTAATATGCTATATCTAGACAAAAATTAGCTTGTTTTTCACAATCTTCCCTTGATCTTTAGAACATCTAGGTCAAACTTAAGAAGTATCTTATTATTGTTCATAATCACCTCTTCATTCTTTCATTGAAGGTAATTTTCATGCGATTAATGTCTAGTGGAAGCCTCCCCATTGCATTTCCTTAAGTTAACATAAATGATACTTTTATTGGGCACTCTGGTCTTTCTTCTTGCAGAGATTTCATTAGGGACTCCACATGTTGTTTTATTTGTGGCTTAATTTGTATTCATGGTTGTTCTAATTCAACTATGGTTGAGCTTTGGGGTCTTGTTTATGGTTTGAGGTTGGCATGTGACCTGGGTATCAATTCTCATAGAGTAGAGACAAAATCACTTATGGTGGTGAGAATGGTGAGGTCTCAGAAATCTCAAAATCATCATTTTTTACCTCTTATCCGAGAGACGCTAGATCTTATGGATCATGATCGTTGAAAGTGTGAGATCAAACATGTTTATCGTGAAGCTAATCATCAGGCAGATAAGCTTGAAAACCTGGTTCATGGAGGAGATTTTGGCTTGGCGGAGCTTAACACTCCTTTATCTTCTCTTAAGTAGTTATTGTTTGATGATTGTCGAGGGATCTCCACCCCTCGATGAGTTTCTTAGTGTTTGTTTTTTTTCCTATCTATAAAAGAAAGTGGTTGATCTTCATGTTAACTCGAAGATAGCTTGTAATAGGGAAGAAGTTGCTTCAACGATCAGTAACTCACTTGTGTTGAATTAGGTGGTAAAGATTTTTTATTTTTATTGGAAAGCAAAATTCCTACTCAAATTTGTCTTTTGTTAGCTAATACAACCGGTGTGCCAGCTCAACATTCAATTCATTCGTAGTTGTTTCTTTTTTTGTACCGTCGGCTCTATTGGTTTAAAAAATAATAAAATAAAACAAAAAAAATACAAAAATAGGATAAACTGAGTGTCTACAATATGTCACAAAACAGTAAAGCATATTTACTCGAACCAAGTTTTTTGTTTTTTAATTAACATTTATTTATAAACAAAACCAAGTTTTCTTTATCAAAGCAAAACCATAACATAGTATTTGAACAAATCAATTCAGACCAACCACAATTTATATTTACGCACCAAACCTGTTATTGTTGAGTGTAAAGGTACTCAGCAAATCTCAAGTCTTCTATAAAATAAACATAAATACTTTAAATGAACTTATAAAAAGTGGCACAATAACCTTATTAGCCGTTTTATAAGAAAGAGTTAAGATCATCAATATCAAACCTAAATCCAGTTATTACCATACAAACAAATGTTTTCATGGTACTTCATTATTTCAATATTAAACTATAAATTATGCCAAAAAAACACACAACACAAAAATACTAAACACATTTTATTCAAGCAACATATCGTGTGATCCTCATATATGCATGATGACCATTGTGTTTACTTACTCCTTTTGATTTTGAACGTTGACATTGTCCGACTTATTTTTGTTTGGCTGGTTTGCCTTTTTTTCATGGTGCTTCTCTCTCCATTTATCCATGATAAATTTAATCCATGTGAAAATCTCCAAAGCAAATGCAATGGTACCCAAACCTATAAGAATTCCAATGTAACTCCACCTCCAACTATTACCCCCATGCAAAATGTTAATTCCTTTAAATATGTTTATGACTATGATAGCCAGTAGTCCATATCCAAGAAAATGATGATACATATTCCAATATTTCCGGTAATCATCTGTCGCCTTGGGTTTTAATCGAAAAGCCAACATCTGAAAATAGCAAAATTCCATTCTTTCATTGATACATTTCATTACACTTGGAGGAGATATATTTCACAACACACTTTTTTTTCAAATAGCATATTGCCCAAAATTTAAGGCATAAGGTTATAAGAGAAAAATTTAGGGTTCAAATCCCAACCGGCCGACCCTGTATATATAATACGATGTCCTTACTAACTAAGTTATAGTCACGGGACTCATAGTAACACTTACTAGTAAAATATGATTGAATTCGATTACACGAACATATAGCTATATAATGAAATATCCAATTGTTTGGAAAATTTATAAAACTTTGTTGAGATCATAGTCCAGTTCTATAATATTTTTTCTCTATTCAAGCAATCTAAGACCACGTACTTGATCAGTTCTACAATCTTTTTTCTTCTGGTATCTTAAATAAGGTATCATACCATATACATAAAAATTAACTTATAATGGTATAATGGGACTACTTGATAGTGACTTAAAGGTTGAGTGTAAATAAAAAAAAAAACTATAAAAGTGAATTGCTTAAGAAAAACATGGATGAATTGTATGATGTGCAAGAGTGGGGACCACTTGATATTGGTTTTACCTATTTCCTTTTGCATGCTTGACAATGACAACACTGGAATTTTAAGCATTGAAGTTGTTCATAGGAGATGATTTATAAATATAACATAAAAATTAATACCTGGATTGTACTAAAAGTGAAAATGAGAATGCCAAAGTCTCGATGAGTGCGGAAGATATAGTATCTAGAAGAATGTCCAAGAACCAATCCAATAACCCAACCAGCAGTACCAATGAGAAAACCAGTTGTTTGGCAACCAATGTGCAAGTAAAACCACCATGGATCCTTTTTAAAAGGATAAACTCGAAAGTATCTTGGAATTATTACTCCCATAGGTAACAATGTTCCCCACCCTATAATGTTTAGAACTCCATGTACCTAAATTTCAATACATAATAAAAAAAATTGTCAATAAATCACATTCAATATAGAGAGAGATAGAACATTTTGGATGGATAATACACATCTATTGAGTCCATGGTTTTAAATTACGCTCCGCAATTGCAATTTTTGCTGCATTTTTCCGCAATATAAAGATTCGCAACATAAGAACAATCACACATGAACCACAATTTAAAACCATGATTGCGTAGTTGACATAGTAGCATAAAAGAAAAAGGATTGTTACCGATCGAAGGAAACTCAGTTTCTGTCCTCTGCTGCGACCATCGGGAGAAGTCAAGTCTATAGTCTCAGTGCTATCTATATTGTGAAGAGTTGTTGGATGGCCCAAAGGTCTATCACCCTTAACAGCCTTCCCAACTTGCCAAACATGGTTCAACCTTGTTATGTTATATTTATCAGAAGGCAGAACTAATCTAGCATATATAGTATAAAAATTTGACCCTTCATCTTGAATCGACATATCTGACACATTAAAGCCAATATCATTGGCAGGTATAAGACTACAACCCCTTTTGGTTCCTTTAGTAACATCATAGGTTTTAACTGGCAAAAATGTACCATGGTATTTGATCCCTATGATTGCCTTTGTTCCAATCATTTCAGCCCTTTCCCCTGGATTCACACCCCATGCTATCCACCCATCCCCTTGATCTATATTTGCACCAAATAAGAATTCAAGGATTGTGGTTGAGTTTGTGGCATTGCGGTAAATCCAACCGAATTCGGCTCCTAGAGTTCGTAATGTTTTGCATTTTGTTATGTTTCTTTTTTCGATGAGTTTCACGAAGTTATCGCTGCATGGTTGTTGAGGTTTGACACCGATATTTGCAAAGAAGAGAAAGGACAATATTATAATGGTTACTAAGGTAGAAGATGACATGATTTTTTTGCTCTTCATGTTCTTTTTTCTTGTTTTGGTTATTTATGGTGAGGAATATGTTATATATAGAGAACAATATAGAATATAGTTAAGTCTTTTGTTCTGGTTGGATACTAAAGTGTTTGTTACCGTACATTAAAGCCAACCATGCTATGTTTTGTTGCTTTTGTTGTTTCTCTTTTATCATAAGAGATTGTCTTATACTTCTTTGAGAGGGTAAGAATTTTAGAACCTTCACAATGACATTTGCTAAAAATATTGCGTTACAAATAATTATGAATTTGCTCTCTATTGTTCTTTAGAAGTTACCTAAAGTGGCACATAGTGTTGAGTCAAATCTAGTTTTGGAGAGAAATCGTGAATCATGCAGCATCATTGTTTTGAATATGCTTAGATTGCTTACGTGAGATGTAGGAAATCACTTTCACCTTTATGCTTGAGGGCCTAATAGTTTGTTTCTACTCATTATTTGCCCTCATTCATATTCCTTACTTTATTTGCTCTCATTCACCTTTATGCTTGAAAGTTCAATTTGTTTGTTTTGGTTGAAAATTTTCCTAATACTTGAAAGATTATATCATGTTTTTATTTCCTAATCTTTGTTAATAAAATAATATAATATGTAATATTCCTAATTATGGTGGCATGCATTATAATTTTTGATAGAACTCACAATTGAGAGAAAAGTATAGAAAAGCGGAATGAAAACAATATTGATGATTTATTAATTGAATTAGAATGCGCCCTTTTACACATATAATTCTATAGGCCATTGCTATATACAGCGAAGAAATATCCAACGAATTTATCCCGAAGTGAGAACAACCTTTAAAAAGCCCCCTACAAACCATACATGGTGTGTGGTGTTATTAGTAAAGGGGCTGCTATATATCACGACCCTTTTTATCCTGAGAGCTTCCCAAAAATAATTTCAGCTAATGAAATCAGGTTCTGCACGGAAAACAAGGAGAGTAGTGTGTGATGTGGGTCACCCCTTTTTGTTATATAGCCCTCGGGACATATTCTTGAAACAAAAATTCGGGATATCAAGTAAAGTAATTACTTATTGTATATACCAATTGCAATTTTTCGCGAGGCAACATTTTCCAATTCTATATAAAAATGAGAAGATAATAACTAACAAAGATAATAACTAACAAAGATAACTAACTTAACTAAATATAAACTAATTATTAACAACTCTTAAGAAACTTATCTCTAATAGTAGACACTATACAGTACTATTTGGCATTCAATGGAACCATGTTTTTTAACGACACTACTAGACACTTGATGTTGAATTTCAACATTCTTAGTGGTAGATTTCTAGAAACATCATTCTCATGTGTATCGTTTTTTTTCCTTAACCAAGGATTTACAGCCCTCACATACCATACAACCTTACGCTAGACTCCATATATTCTTTAGATAAATAAATATATAAAATTCAATGCATTGAAACACACTCTATACAAGTTTTGTGAAGCAAAAATGTGTTTTCTATATAGTAGTATAAAATTAGCAAATCAACACCAATTTTAGTTTTTTCCTTAAAAAAGAAAATCAATTTCAGTTTTACTGGTCTCTTTGTTCCACAATAAGTGTTACATTTGTAAATAATTTATTCCGAAATGAATGTTATTTTCAAGATAATACCAATTACTTTTTTTTCGTCAATTGTACTCTCTTTAATTTATAGTCTTTTCTTTAATGTTCATAGCACAAATTTGACATTCAAATTGAATGTATTTTTATAATTGGATGAAATCAAGGCATGTTCATAAATCAAAATTTCTCCCCCTCAAATTGTAGGGGTTGGATATATAAACACTTGAAATCAATGAATGGGAAAAAGGTCCCCAATTTTGAACGACGTTGTTCAACTTGAAAAAGTGAATAGGAATGAGTATGGTACCTCGTACAAGTATGGGTATTGATGAGAAATACAATAATTGACGTGGGAAATGTAATCCAATTTCTCGTTTTATTCCTTGAGGTTTTTATGACCGTGCGTAATCTCACTGTCGAATTTTTTGTGTGTAGATTACGCACGGTTCCTATCATAGTACCAACAGATTACAAATATATGGAAACTAAAAGATAACTAGCTTTATCGCAAGCCTATATCTTAAGCCTAAATTTTAGAAGGTTATAGCAGCATTTGTTTCTGTTACTCCCACTCAAAATTTTAGAAGGTTCTTGTTGCTCCTAACTGTTTTTGATCAGAAACAAGTTGTTGAGGCGATCTTGAATCTCAAACATTCCGTATCTAATATACTGATTAGCATGAATACCAAGGCAATCATGGAACCTCCCAATAAAGATTCCATATACTGGCAGCAAGGTATTTGCCACTGATATTATTATTTCTTCCTTAAGCTTCTTATCATATACAAACCAATTGGACTGAACTCTGTACATCTCTTCAAATTGCTTGTTGAACAATTTTAGCTTTTCTTTCAATATATCTTCTGCAACATCACCATTGAGTGCCACACAGTCATTGTTGTCAAACTTCAAAAATTCCAACACTTTATTCCATGAATATCTTTGATAAAGATCAAGGTCTTGTTGGAATTTCGCTTGATTTCTTTGGAACCAATCATTACCAAATATGGTTTCCAAGTCCCAGCTTTTAATTATAGCTTCTATGTGCCTCCTATTATTCATCATGAAAAGATAGCGCAAAGCAAGTTCTCTGTAGTCTTTGGACTTATATGTCAATTTTTTTTCTAACATATCCATTATCCATTCCATCTGTTCTATAAAAGAATCTTTCAGTACTACTCCATTATTCACCTTGGGATATTCCTGCAAAACTTGTTCTAGCGTGTGGCGTGACCTACAAGCAGAAGCGACGTAGCTAATGATCTGGATTGCCATTGGATGATGTCGACCATCAGACCGAAAGTTAGATGATTTAGTTTCAAGAAAAGGTCCCTGATTGCTTCTCCTAATCTGTTTTGGACTGTAACTGCAGCTTCCTTCACCGAAGAATCAGGACCCAAGTGGAATTTCGATATCAGATAATGCAAAGTCTCAAAGATTGCAAGCATTTTGAATAAACACCAAATGGAAGGGCTTCCATCAGCAACTGCATTAGCAAAATTTAGAAGCTGAAACGTTGATCCGTGGAAAATCTCTGTGAAACAACGAGTAGCAGAGGAGGCGAAACCTGAAAAGACATGATCACAGAGTCGTTGTTCAAATGGAAATAGAATCTTAAGAGCAATTTCTGATGCTGTGATCCATTTTTTAATCACAATATCTACGTATTTTACCCTTTGATTTTCATTCTTGATGTTAATCTTCTGCAAGCCGAATAATCTATTTATTAAACACTCCTCCAAACATTTCCTTCTACAATTGATGTATACCTTAGAAAACTCTTCCTCAAACCCAGCACTTACCATGGACTTTGCGGTTTCATGAAGGTAGTTGATCAAATCTGGAGGTAACTCATCGATCATGAAGTTAGGGCCGGGCAACATCAATTCAGAGTCATCATATTCATTGACATGCTTCAAAAGCATGTCGACGAGGTTCAAATTTTTCTGCTGAAGCATGTTAAGATAATTTTTTAGTTGTTCCATCGTACTAGCAATATCAGTATTAGCTAGTTGTGGCGAATCTACTTCAATAATTACTGAATTTACATCTCGGAATTCACAAAATCCAATTTCTTCTACAGAAGAAAAGGAAGAACGAAAAATGATAAGGGAGTAACTCAAACCTGCTCCAATAATGAATAACTGGAATTTAATCTTCATGAGTAACACAGTTAGACATCCGAGAAAAAAGTAAAGAAGATCCACTTCGAATCCACACTGAGATTGCCTCGACAAACTCAGTGACATGATAGCAAAGGCAGCACAAGAAATGAGGCTATAAGCATCTGGTTTTCCATTTACCACTTTATCGAAGTAAAACGAATAGACAGAGGTGATTGTCAATACTAAAAAAGCTGTATGAGCTTTGAACCGAAGACTTCTAGACTGTTTCCATATATTTTCATACAAAATCATGATGCAAATGATAAAACTGAAAACAGTGTAAAGAATTATCTTCAACAAATTCCAATTTCCAAATAGATAGTTGAAGGAAGAGCTTAGAGCATAACAAACCAGTCCAACAGCAGCTGAAGCAAATCCCACAAATCTCCATACCTTTGTCTGCAACAGCCACCTCTGAATTTTGATGAGCATGTGTACTGTCATGTTCTTTCTTACAAAGTATGTTATTAAAATTATTGCTTACAGAGAAACTTATGGAAGCAATTATGGGCAACCAATTATGGAAGATTATGTGACATGAGTTTTGCATTGATAGGCCTCAAGGCCAACTGTCCAAGTCTAATTTGTAATAAGAAATTTGTTTGGTTATAGAAAGTCAAACATATTTGTCAACAAGTTGTGACCACATGTCTAGACTTATCATAAAACTGACCACAATAATTTTCATATCAGTCTTGGAAGCCAACTGCCCAAATATATCAATCTTGGAAATTAAGTAACATGCCTAGGTGTGAAAAGCCATATTTCATTTTTTATCTCAGATCAAGTGTATCACCGTAATCTGTTGCGATTGGATTAATCCTATAAAAATACTATTTAGTACCATAAGGCCAAGAACAGATGAAGTAAACCCCACAAATCTCCCTAGCTTTGTATGCATCAGGGTCCTCTAAATTTGGATGAGCATAAGTACTTTCATGTTGTGGTTAAAAATTTGTTACATTGACAGGTGGACTTTAAGAGTACCTGCTAGAAATCCACAATAATTTACTGTACTACTTTGTAAAGATATTTCAGCATGACTTTTGACTTTAAGAACTACTCTATTCAAATGTTCACACTAGTCTTTCTTTCTGATTATTATTATAAACCTTACAAACTTTCATATAAAAACCTTTATTCAATCCTTCAATGACTGTTAAGGGTCCCACATCGGATAGGTGATGGCTTGACAATGTGTTTATAAGTGAGGGCAATCCTCACCTCACAAGCCGGTTTTGTGGGGTTGTGTTAGGACAATTGTCCAAGTCTTATTTGCAATTGAAAGACAACATATCTTGTCAATGTCAACAACAGATTGAAACTTGTGATGACCACAAATTAGAATATAATTTTCATTCACTTAATTATGAATTTGTTTCTACCTCAAACCTTTCTCTGACACAAGGAAAACATATCAGTATCATTGGATTCACTTCTTATGCATTCAGCTCTTCTTTCAACCATCTTTTTGGAAAGTGGAACTTCATCAAAATCATTATTTACACATTGGTAAGTTTCAGTATTAGTAGCATGATGTTATTTTTGAAGAAATGGAAACTTTCAAGGAGATTCTTACTGAAAGCTCATTTGGGTGTTCTTACTGAATTCTAACTGTTCAATTGATGAAGATCAATTTGATGCTATCTATTGTTTTTGATGCTATATAACTGTTCTTGTTTTTGTTGCTAACATCTTTATACTCTTTTGTAAGATTTGAAGGGAAAACCAGACCTATTGAGTATGATTTCTTGTGCTGCCTTTGCTTTAAATGTCTTTTTGCTTATCAAGACAAATTGATCTTGGTTTTGAAACTGATCTCCTCAATTTCTTCCTTGGAATTCTAACTGTTCAATTGATGAAGATCAATTTGATGATATCTATTGTTTTTGCAATATTTTGCTATTCTCTTATGATTCTTCGTTTGAAATTTGATTCTCGGAACGAAATTGGAACTTTGAGAACGGAAGCTGATGATATAGCTATAGAAATTGATGCTGCAGATAGCAACAGAAATGAATTCCAACAAAATTTGTCTTTAAGAAGAAGAGTAAACCATGATGATGGGTATAATTGGAAAAAGTATGAAGTACCAAAAAGAGGGGAATATCAAAGAAGCTATTATAAATGTACATGGCCTAATTGTTTTGTGAAGAAAAAGGTTGAGAGAACTATAGATGGAGAAATTATTGAGACATTATACAAAGGTGCACATAATCATTGTAAGCCAACGTCTTCAATGAAGAGGAACTCATCATCTGAGTATCTTTATTCACTTTTACCTTCTGAGACTGGCCCTATTGACTTGCTAGATCAATCATTTGGCAGTGAACAAATGGATTCTGATGAAGAACCGGTAAAGTCTTCGGTATCAATATGAAATATTTTGATATTGAAGTTGATTTGGACCTTTTTTTTTATTTTATGAACGGCATATATTAGTATGTTAGTTGTTATGTTAGTATTTTCTACCTTACCAGGATTTGAAGATTTACTCTTTACCTTCTTTAATCTCTTAGATGAACCAAGTGTCTGATAGGGAGGTAATGCCATATCTATTTTTGTAAAGATAAACCTTGATATTTATTTTATACCTTCTACTTTTTTGGGATTAGAGACATGGTGTGTTAGGAATTTATGATAGTTTAGTCTGTTTTTGCTGTTACTTTAAGTTGGTTTTGCTAGTTACTTGCCTTAATCATTTATATGTATCATAGATTTGATTGATTAATAAAACTGGATTCAATAGTAATTGTCATGGCAAGACCAATGCTTCCAATGGTGCTTTTTCGTAAGTTATAGTAAGATTTTACTAATACAAATGAAGAGATTACAAAGACTCCCAAATGGATTTCATATTCTTTGTACTATATACAAATGAAGTTGGAAGCAAATTTACAATTCCTATGAAATTGGAACTTGGGTATAACTTCCAATTCTAAGTATTTAGCAATATACTTGTTGGTTGCTTCACTTGGATGCACACTGTCCCAAAAACATATTTTGAAGCGTCATCACATACAGGTGTGAGTTCATTACACAATGGAGTTACTTCAAATGTGCCAGTTCCACAACATCCTTTGTCTGTTTCCTTGAAACCTCTAAAATAAAAAAAATTCAAAAGAATACAAAATAAATACTATAGGAAACAAATTTTCGGCACACTCATGCAAAAGCAAAATATTGAACGACGTTTTCTCAACCTTTTGAGTTTTTATAATTCAAGGCTAATTAATTCCACTCACCAGCTAATTAGCCTTGAATTATATCATGGGTCTTGTTAACGAGTGCCCCTGAGTACTCTTTAAGGATTCCAAATTTAGTAATTATTCTTTAAAAAACCAACTATTACAATTTTCAATGCATTGAATACACAACTTTTAGGGGGTGTATTGGATTAGGATTTTAAAGGACAATTTTCGTATAAAAAAGTCTCAAGGATTTTAAAAGACTTTGCATGATTTTAATGACTTTCATGATTTTAATGGATTTCAACGGATTTACATCATAAGATTTTAAAGGATTTGAAAATATTTTATGAATTTTATAAGATTTCAAAAGATTTTACGAATTTTAAAGATTTATTGGAAAGAAATGATTATAACACACTCTCTTTTACAATATTTTC
>Ga0228710_1010733_pt1 | contig 12129 bp, 4 predicted proteins | sample MedpolnodulmetaG_FD_177995 | JGI IMG/M metagenome (GOLD analysis project Ga0228710, IMG submission 177995) | Root nodule microbial communities from Medicago polymorpha collected in Santa Monica, California, United States - pink nodules | ecosystem: Host-associated > Plants > Roots > Nodule...
GTTTTTTTTTTTTTGTGTTAATGAATTTAGGTATGCATCCTGCATTACTATAGTTTTAAAAAATAATAATATTTATCAATGACTAATATTTCACCTGCTTTTTAATTATCTAGTGATTAATAACCGGTTATCCTTCTCTCAAAATAAAATTAAACCGGTTATCCTTCAAAGAAAATTATTTAGTGATTAATAGTTGTGCCATATTTGTTTTAATATTTATCACGGACAAATATTTGCCCCGTGTTTTATTTGTATTAACGAAAAATAATAGTCTCGTATTTTTTCAATGATATATATTGTTCCACATTTTTTTTGTATATTAGGGGAAAATATTACACATGGGTTTTTTTATTTATCTATGACAAATATATGTCTCGTGTTTTTTTATGTATAAGAGAAAAATATTTGTCTTATTTTTTTATAATATTTATCAGTGATAAATATTTGTTTTGAATTTTTTTAAAGTAGTGGTAACAAATATTTCTCTTTTTTTATATTTATCAGAGATAAATATTTATCTATTTTTTTTTATGTATCAACAAAAAAAAATTGTCAAGGTTTTTATTTATTTATTAGTGACAAATATTTCTCTCATGTTTTTGTATATATTAGTGGTAAATATTTGTCCCGTGTTTATTATGTATCGTTTAGTAATATTTGTCACATATTTATGTATCAATTACTAATATTTGCCATGTGTGTTAGTGATAAGTATGTGTCCCAAATATTTTTTATATTTATCAATGACGAATGTTTCTCCCATGTTTTTTTTATGCATCAATGATATTTTTTTATGTATCAAAGATAAATATGTGTCACGTACTTTTTAATATTTATTAGTGAAAAATATTTGTCTATTTATTTTTATATATCAATTACAGATATTTTTCTTTTTTTTTTTTTTTTATAATTTTAACTAATAAATGTTAATTGCATATTTTATTTATGTATTGGTGACAAATAGTTGTCTCGTATTTTTTTATATATTTATCGGCAACAAATATTTGTCTCATATATTAGTAAAATTCATTGTTTATAAGTGATTATTAAGCGGAGTAACTTATCTTAGATTTTTATTTGTGGATTAAACGTATCTTAATTTATTTTTATTTTGACTAACTGGTTTAAAAAATTGAAATTCAAAGTTTGTTACTATTTATTTTCGAATGAAACCATTATAATTATTTATTTAAGAGAAATGGAAGTAATGTGAATCAATGAAATAAATCTATTGTAAGTCAACATTATTTTTTTTTTTGCTAAGTAGGGAGAAAGACAGACATCAAGAGTCTACACCGACATCCCAACTAGGTTGGCACCTTGGGAAGCCTCCGTCCTATGTCCGTCTAACTCTAAAATTTTATTAAAAAAAAGGAAATTACAAAGTGCAATTAATGTTATGTAAATTTTCCTAATAATCTGACAACTTATTATTCTTTTATATATTTTTGACCATTTTTTTTATATATCAAATATTTTCTTATATTTTATAATTCTCTCTAATATTTTCTTAATAAACTCACAAATTGTAGTTGATAGTGAAAATTGTAATGTGATTTTTTGTTTTTGTTTTATTGCGATGTAAATGTCAATTTTAAAGCAATATTAATGTGAATTTATTAACAATTGGTCAACGCAATTTAAATGTCTTGCTATAAGAACAAACTCACTTGAATGGTTTCATGTAACAAAAAAATTCCTTGGACTGCTTTGCACAAAATGAGGACACGTGACTTTTGCTATAAAAAAAACAATAGTATGACATGTGGATTGACCATTTCTAACATGTTAAAATGTATGTATAGGAGATATAGATATAGATATTCTTTCTTTTATCTTTTTAAAATCAACCAAACAAAATGTACAGAAAAAAGAGACTAAATTCTCCAAGTTTAATTTGGATCTTCACTCTATGACTTTTTAGAAAACATAGTGATGACTTTTTTTTTAAATCATATTACCAACCTCTTCGGACAAAATGAAAGTTTACTTAATGTATATTATGTTAAAAATAATTACAATTTTCAATATTTATGATCAAGTATTCATGAGAATGTCAGGGAAAAAAATACGACTAGTTTTTTTTTTACAATTCTTAATTTATAAGACTCTTTTAACTTGTTTCCGTGAGTATGATTCAACTAACAGGGATATTGTATTATGTAAGGTCGAAGTTTAAACTTTGAATTTCCTACATGTTAATCTTAAGAGGTGAATTTTTGGTCACTAAACTATTCACTAAAACAAAACATTATTTCCACATGTTTTATAGGATGTGTTCTTATTTCAAAAAGCAAAAGAAACCAATAATTCTAAGTCTCCGTCTAAAGTTATACAAGTCTTCCCTTATAGTCAGCTATTTGCTTTGTGTAACTCGTGAACGTATAAACCAAAAACAATAAGCAACGTTATTTCACATGTCAATTTAAATTTCTAGAAACTAATTTGCAAAGATCATCGTAGGAGAAACCACTAAAGTCTCCCCTTAAAGCTATCAAGTCTTCCATGCCATGTGTGTAGTCGTTATCTGCGTCGTGTAATGAACGTTTAAACCAAAAACAATGAGCCTCATAATTCCACATGTCAATATGATTGCCAGAAACTCATTTCCAGTAAATATTGTTTTATTTTCATGAATGATGTTGATACGTATTACAGACATTGTTTCTAGCTTCAAAATGACGTAATTTTATTTTTTTTTATCTCAAAATAATATCTATTTTTGGTTACAATCTCAAAATGATATCTATAAATCAAGATATTATCTTCAAAAGTAGTTGATTGGAGAAAAAAAATAAATATTCACTCCTTAAATTTGTAGTAGATTTTTACTATGTTATAGGTTGAATAGGGGTTTTATTACCTTTCGAAAATGTTAACTAGCATAGTCGAGACACTCTTTAAGGACCTTGCATTAATAAGTTTATATGGAAATTTGGGTATTCGAAGGAAAAAAAAAAAAAATTGTAATACTCCCTCCGGTTGTATATGTAAGAAAATTTTCAAAAAAGAAATTGTATTGGTTTTGATGTTTTTTTAGTTTTTCTTCTTATAATAAAAACCGGAGGGAATATTTTATTTTTTAAAAAATAATTTCTTAATTTAAATTTTTTAAAGAGTGCCCCAAGCACTAATTATAAAGAAAACCATTTAGTTGAATTTTGTTTAGAACACTACTCGCTCAGTCCCATTTTAAATTACCTAATTTGAAAATATATATTGTTCATTTAACATGTTTTGACCTTATTTTTCTACTAATATATAACGACAAAATATAGCATATAAGATGGTGTTGGATTCATCTCTATGAATATTATCAAAATATCAAATTTTCATAATTTTCTTTAATGGATAATAAAAAATACTCCCTCCGGTCTCAAATACAAGAAAAGATTCTTTTTTTAGGTTCATTGAGTAGTTAATGTATCTGGTCTACATTGTAAAGCAGATCCATTAATTATTCAATGAACCTAAAAAAATAATCTTTTCTTATATTTGAGACCGGAGAGAGTATTTAAGTTTAAAGTTGAACATTGACATACGTGATAGAGTCAACTGTGTCACATAATTTAGAACCGAAGGAATATCTTTTTACTTGTTTTAAAGCAGCGTACCTATAGACTATTTTGACGCGTCTTTTCAATTGCTAGAGTCCAATTCTAAAAATTGAGTAAATTGTTTTTTTTTTTCAAAGAAACATTGAGTAAATTGTTGACCTTTTTGATAAAAATGTAATGATTAAAAAACATAATGATTAATGTACCAGGAAAAAAAAACATAATGATTAAAAAAGGAATTTTCGCAATAAATTTGTTAATGGTACATTCCATATGTTCCTTATTATAAGCAAATATTCGTTCATCAATTGCTTATACATTCCATAGCCATCTTTTTTTGTTACAACTTCGAAAACCAGAGTATAAGAAAAACTCTAAAGTTTGTTCTATAAAATATTATTTTACGTACATATGGGGTGGTTTGTGTTTCATTCCATGTGTTTGTTTCTTTTTGTTTTTCCTTCATGGGCTTCTTCATTGGTGCCGTTGTGCAACCATGATGATTCCTCTGCCTTGCTTGAATTCAAGAATTCCGTTAGTACCTCTTCCCTCTTTTTTTATAGTTGTGCTACACATAATTCTTCTTATCTAAAGACAAAATCATGGAAAAATGGTACCAATTGCTGCTTGTGGGATGGAGTGAGTTGTGACACAAAATCAGGCTACGTGGTTGGCCTCGACCTTGCTTGCGGTTCACTTCAAGGTAAACTTCATCCCAATAGCACTCTCTTCCATCTTCATCATCTTCAAACACTCAACCTAGCTTTCAATGATTTTTCCATGTCTCATATATCTTCTGGATTCAGTAATCTCGTATCTCTCACACATCTAAACTTATCTTCCTCTAGTTTTCATGGTGTTATTTCTTCCAAAATCCCCCGTTTATCAAAATTAATTTCTCTTGATCTTTCGCGGTTAGATGGAATAATATTTGAACAATCGACCTTCGAAAAGCTCATTAAAAATACAACTGATTTAAAGGAGCTTTCTCTTGATTACATAGACATGTCTTCAATTAAACCAAGCTCTCTGTCTTTGCTAGTAAATTATTCAGCTTCTCTAGTCTTCCTTAGTCTAGAAGATAACAAATTGCGAGGGAAGTTAGCAAGCAACCTGCTCCATTTACCCAATCTTCAATTTCTTAAACTAGCTTCGAATTTCAATCGCAAAAGTGAACTTTCAAAATTTAATTGGAGCACTTCTCTCGTGCACTTGGATCTCTCTGAAACTTCTTTGTCAGGAGTCATTCCTCCATTTTTGGGGAACATAACCCAACTAACTGTTTTGTATCTTGGAGGAAATAACTTTAGAGGCGAGATCCCTGATTCATTTGGTAAGCTTAGCAAACTACAAGTTTTATATCTTTATGAAAACCAACTGGTAGGCCAATTGCCAACATCATTGTTTGATCTAACTCAACTTGAATCTTTAGATTGTGCGGACAATAAATTGGTTGGCCCTATTCCAAATAAAATTAGTGGACTTTCAAAATTAAAAGTTTTATATTTGTCCAATAATTTACTGAATGGTACAATTCCACAATGGTGTTATTCTTTGTCATCTTTATCAGTGTTATATCTCAATGGAAACCAACTTACTGGGTCAATTGGTGAATTCTCTGCTTATTCTTTGACAGATGTTGATCTGTCTCATAATAGGCTACATGGTAATATTCCAAATTCAATGTTTGATATGAAAAATCTGGTATCATTGGACCTATCATCAAATAACTTGAGTGTAGCTTTTCACAAATTTTCAAAGCTCCGAAATCTGGAGTCTCTTGACCTTTCTGAAAATAATTTGATCTCTTTGAACTTCAACAATGAAAGTAACTTCACCTCACCCAACCTTCGTGAATTAAGTTTATCATCATGCAAACTCAAGAGTTTCCCAAGCTTCCTCAATAAGTTAAAAACTATTGAGTATTTAAATCTATCTTACAACCAAATCAATGGAAGGGTTCCAAGCTGGTTTAACAATTGGGGAAATGGAACTTTGTCTTATTTGGACCTTTCTCATAACAACCTTACATCAATTGGGAATCTCTCACACATGAACATGTTGGAAGCTTATATTGATCTAAGCTTTAACATGTTGGAAGGAGAAATTCCAGTTCCACCATTTGCCATTTCTTTCTTTTCAATCTCAAACAACAAGTTGACTGGAGATTTATCTTCAAGAATTTGCAATGCAAGATCCCTCGAGATACTCAACCTGTCTCACAACAACTTCACTGGCAAGCTACCACGGTGCCTTGGAACTTTCCAAAATCTTAGAGTTTTGGATCTACAAAAGAACAACCTTGTTGGAATCATACCCAAAATCTATTTTGAGATGAGAGTTTTAGAGACCATGAATTTCAATGGAAATCAATTGAAGGGGCCATTGCCTAATGCTATTGCCAAATGCAAAAACCTCAAAGTTTTGGATCTTGGAAAAAATAAGATAGAGGGCTCATTTCCTAGTTGGTTAGAGTCTCTCCCAGAGTTGCAAGTCCTTGTTTTACGAGCTAATAGGTTCAATGGTACCATCTCAAGTTTAAAAACCAACCACACATTTTCTAAGTTGAGGGTGTTTGATGTCTCCAACAATAATTTTAGCGGCACTTTGCCAACAACATACCTCAAAAACTTTAAAGGAATGGTGAGGATGAATTCCAATAATAATTTGCAATATATGAACCGTTCATATAGATACTATGATTCTGTTGTGGTCACAATGAAAGGGTTCGATTTCGAGCTAGATAGGATCTTGACTACTTTCACAACTCTTGATTTATCAAACAATAAATTTGTTGGAGATATTCCAACAATTATTGGAGAGTTGAAGTCACTCAGAGGACTTAACCTTTCATATAATAAAATCATTGGTCCTATTCCACAGTCCTTTGGTGGGTTAGAAAATCTGGAATGGTTGGACCTCTCATCAAACAAACTCACAGGTGAGATTCCTAAGGTATTGACCAATCTTTACTCTCTTGAGGTCTTGAACCTCTCACTAAACCAGCTGGAGGGGATCATACCAAGTGGGAAGCAGTTCAATACATTTCAGAATAATTCCTATAAGGGAAATCCAGGGCTATGTGGGTTGCCTTTGTCAAAACCATGTTACAAGGATGAAGAACAACCAAGAGATTCAAGTTCATTTGATCATGAAGAAGAATTTTTATTTGGTTGGAAAGCTGTGGCTATTGGATATGCTAGTGGAATGGTGTTTGGAATACTATTGGGTTACATTGTATTCTTAATTGAAAAACCACAATGGGTCATTTGGTTTGTTGAAGACATTGCCTGTCTAATACAGAGGAAGAGGAAGAGAAGGAGCCTAAAGTTTCACGCAAATAAAAGAGGATAGAATCAGTTCAATGAAAAGAATTTGAATTTGTAACATCAAATAATATAGTTCAGATCTTAACTAGTTGTAAAATGGCTACCACAATTATTAATAATAATTTCTCTTTTATCAAATAATAAGTGTCATTTCAATGAAATGAAAAGAATTTGAATTTGTAATTTCTCTTTAAGTTTGGAAGTCTTATTTTTGTTTTTTGAGGGAAGTTTGGAAATCTTGAAATCCATTATCCGAGTATGGAAGAGGGTTCAAATAGAAAATATGAAATTTAAAAGTATACATAAATGGTTGTCAGCTATTTGTATCATACACTAGACCAAATATCATAGAGTCAGTTTGCTCAATCTTTTTTTTATTTTTTATTACAAATCAATCTTGTTGCAATAAGACTAAAAAAAGATAACCTAGAAATATATACTACGAAATCAATTTTCTATCTTCATGATTGCCTAAGGAAATCAGCATTCTACCAGATATCCCTTTTTCTGAAGTAGATGACAAATTAGAGGTAAATAAGCACAACAAAACATGTACTGCAAGTAATGTGTGGCATTGGAAAAAAAGGGAGGGAATAAAGAGAGAGCAGAAGGAAAGATTTCATTGGAATATGCTAAAAATATAGAGGCTTGCTGCAACACTATTTTGGAGGAATGGATTAACAAGATGACTGCACTTCTGTTTTTCGAATTAGTGTCATATAGTTAATAACTTTTGATCAAATTATATGAAAAAGATAGTATGATTGCGGCACTGGTATGTAGAACTTGACTATCAGAGTGTAGTTACATTCCCCTTTCTCTTCATTGATGATTGTACATATCTGAGTTACTAACATAATTGCATTAGTTAGTGGTAATGTTATACTGTTCTATTGGGTTCGTTAGATCAGTTGCTAAAGCTTGTATTTATATGTAAGAGATGTATCAGCTTGAATCAATCAATGAGATTATTATTTTCTCTGTTTGTATCCCATTTATTGTCAACTTTGTGAAGGATTTAACAAAATAGTCATAGATGCAAATTATAGCAAATTTGCATAAGAGATATATCACTCTGCTATTGACAAGTGATGGGGAAAGTTGGCTTCAACTTCCCGATTTTCCTCGCATTTGTTCACTACATCACTGCATGGGTTCTCCTTGCAACTTTCAAGGCACCCTCGAACGCTTCCTGTTTATCCTCATTATAAAACAACTCTATTCTCTTCTATACTTGCACTTGGCTCTTTTATGTAGTGTCCTTGCCAAAGATAATGTAGTGTTCACTGAGATTGCCGGATTGCTGGCTAACCATTTCATGAAATTACCCTAGAATTGAGCTCTAGTGGGTCTTTTCATTACCAACTGCACGTTTCTTGACCAACCATTGAAGAAACATGGAAGAGTAGGATAATAAAATGATTGCAAAATACTTGTCAATCATCTTATAATTACAACTGATCCATGTTGAAATTCATATAAAAATGAAAAGAAAAAAAAACTTGTGAGACTTATACGATTGATTTCGTATTTGTGCTCTATTGTTAAATACAACCCGGGATTTGCATCACCACCAATGTTCCTCACAGAATACATTTTTCCCTAAATAAGATTTGCATCATATTATACTCTTAATACACAATATGTTTAGATCAAATTCAGTTTGTGTTGCCTTAAACATCGAAATCAACTCATATTTGTTTGACAGTTCTCAAACATGGTAGCGCTGCTAATGCTGGATTCGACCTTGTAAATCAAAGTTTGGCAAAATTGTTAATCAAAGTTAAGCAAACAATAGCAAGAATTATACAACCCTAATACAACAATTAAAAAAATGATTAAATAAGAAGTCTACAAATTCATTCATTAGAATTAAAATAAAATCAATAATTTTTAAAAATGATTAATATGAAGTAAGAATGACAGATTGTGTTTTACCAACAAAAAAGAAATAAGAATGAGAGATTGTCACTTTGAACATCACAAATAAATCAAAACCTAACAATAGGAACGATCAATCACCTTGATTCCCTCACATGATTAATTTTAGAAATTAAACGATTTTATGAAATGGGAGCAAGAAAAACAATAAAAGAATAAGAACACAAAAAAACAATTTAAAAAACCAAAAAAATATTGGTTTAGTACTGTCTCTCAAATATTTGTGTTGTATTTCGAAAGTGGTGTGAAAAGCATGAGTCTAAAGAGGATTATTTATAGCGAAAGAAATTAAATAATCATGACATAATAAACGCTAATTGGTAGAAAATTAAAACAAATGACAAATGATTCGATTTGATTGGTTGAAATAACAAACAATGATGTTAATATAAAATGACTGAGCAAACTAATGGGTATGATTATAGGCTAATTAAAAATATTGATTATCATTTAAATCTTAGAATGATATATACTGTCCAAAAAAAAAACTATTTATAGGAATTTACAAATTAGGTGACCGAAATAAGTTGAATTTTGAATCATTTTGTTTTGTTCAAGCAAAAGTTTATGGACCAATTTTTCAAGCAAAAAATAAAATGATTGTTTAATTTTTTTAAAAGAAAAACTTTATTTTTGTATTAGCAGGATAATAAAAGGACCTAGTAATCCGTAGTTCGGCTAGTTTATAAGTAAAGCCTAACAAAAAAAACTATACTCCCTCCGTCCCAAATTGTATGACGTTATGAGCATTTCACACATATTAAGAAATGTAATTAATATGGTATGGAAAGAGATATTATGAGTTGTTTTACAAAATTGTCTTTAATAAATAATATGAGAGAGATAAATGAAAGAATTGAAAGGAGAGTAATAAATAACTAAGATTATAATAGAAAAAATAACATTAATGTTGCATTGATATTGTAAAGCGACATATAATTTGGGACAAATTTTTCCTCTAAAACGACATACAATTTGGGACGGAGGGAGTATTTTAGAAAGACACATAATTGCATTGAATATTGATCATGATGTGTATTAAATCAATAAAACATTAAATACTCTTTATAATTTTAGCATATTACATTTTGGTGTGTATATGAAATAAAACATTAAATACTCTTTATAATTCAACATTAGCTTGTCACGTGTACTATCAAAATAAAATAAGGGAAATGTTTATAACTAGTTTGGAAACCCGTGCCAAGCACGGGCTAGAATTATGACTATTTTTTATTTCATAAAATTCATTATTATATACACAATATATCAATAGAACGCATCGTTATAGTATTTTCTATTGCATATTATATACAAACAACGTGTATATAATTATTTGGATTTTCGTATCATTAAACATGAATAATTTAACGGATGTAACGTCGAAATAATAGTATTTAACGTCAGAATATTTTACACTTATGACTAAAATTAATCACGGAGACATGATTCTGCACATAATGGGGGGGGGGCCTTATATATAGTTTCTTTCAAATTCCATGATTTCTATAGCGGATACCCTTATATATACAAAGTTAATATCGTGCATACACTTGATTCATCTTAACATCCAACATGAATTTGTAATTATTCAATCGTGTAACAAATAAGTATAACAAACAACTACAAAGACACCAACTATCTATCGCATTTTTTGACTAAGCATATTATAAAATAACTCATCAACAAACACTACATAAAAGGCTTGAAAAAGGGACTACAAAATTGTCATGTGCATGCACATAGACATAGGCGCTCCAAAGAACAAAGAAAAAAAAACGGATATATAGCAGATTGTATAAAAAATGAAGCAGAACATATAGCTGATAATATGGTCACTAAAAGAGTACAACTTACATTAGGAAAAATGAGAAAGATCAGAAGGATATTCACGTTATAAATAAAATTAAACTGAGTATGCGAATACTAGAGCTGCTCTATCAGATAATAGAAAAACTGAAGTGTCAGTAAATAAACACCTTAATGTATGAGGCAGTGTTAATTTCAGAGTCGAAGAGAATGCATTGTGTAACAGCCCGATTTCCGCTAGATTTAATTTTAATTGTTTTTATGTGTGATTAATTATGCTTGTATGTGATTAATTACCTATGTGTGTATTTTAATGGGTTTTCGGTATTAGAAGGGTGTTATAGTCATTTTGGACTCAGGGGTATTTTGGTCATTTTGTGATTAAGGGTAATTTAGTGATTTCATGGCGAGGATTATTTTAATGCTTAAGTGAGAGCCATTATTATTTTATTAAGCTGCTAGTGAGTTGTAGTAATTTATTTTATAATCGGTAAGTGATCGTTATTATTATTTTTAACCGTTAGTGGATAGAAACTTTGGGGGTTGGTTTATAAGTGTTGTGAGCTCATTAAGACACTAAGAGGGTTAAGCCCAATGTGTAGAGACTATATAAGCATTAGTCATTAAAGAAAATAGGGTTACACAATCATTTTACAAAATTTTGAGAAGAGGTAGAAAGAGAAAGGGGCAAGAGGAAGAGAGGAGGGTTGTAGAGAAAGCTTGAAGAATCAAGAGGAGCTAGGGATTATAGGAGCTTAATTGAAGCTTTTTCTAGGATTATTGCTTATTGAGGTAAGGGGGTTAGATTTCATTCATAATTTTTTAGTTGTAGCTTCTTCCCTAATTCTATGCATAAGTGCTTATTTGAATAAGTGATTATTATGAACTTACTTGTTGGAATTCGTGCTCTAGTTTTAGTGATATGTTTGGGTATGTTAATTTGTTGATAATTGAATGGTTGATGATGAATTTGCATGTTCATGATATATATATATATATATGGGTTTGCTACAATAGACCCACCTTATTTTATGAAGGTCTATTTTAGCAAGCAACACCTTTTCATTTGGACCAGAAAACCCAACCTTCACTTTTTTGAAGTCATCAAAACTCAAGGGTACAATTGTAATTGTCACTGTACCATTAATGTTTTTTATTTCCAATTTTTTTTCACTCTCTCCTACGATTCCCTTTTTCCAGTCTTCTTCCATTTTGTTTCAATTTCAATGTACCAACAGAGATGAAAGAAACTTCCATGGAAATTTTTGTTGAGAAATTGAATCATAATCTTTTGTAATCTTAAATTTATTATACACCACCATGGTAAATTTACTTTTTCAATTAACACAAAAACAAGATAATGATAAAAGGTAGCTTTTGTCCTCACTGTTGCTTCAAGCTTCTTCGTGAATGGGGACCTTTGTTCTTCATTCATTCTTCAACAACAATAACCACCGTTGGAACCCATCACTGATTATATTTCCTCGGACAAC
>Ga0228710_1010735_pt1 | contig 12128 bp, 8 predicted proteins | sample MedpolnodulmetaG_FD_177995 | JGI IMG/M metagenome (GOLD analysis project Ga0228710, IMG submission 177995) | Root nodule microbial communities from Medicago polymorpha collected in Santa Monica, California, United States - pink nodules | ecosystem: Host-associated > Plants > Roots > Nodule...
TCTTGTTATTTACTTTATGTTCTTCTTCTTCTCTTCTATGTCTACGATGAACATGAGTGAGTAGACTCTTCTTGTCTTGGGATTGTTGGATAAGTCTAATGACATAATCCTAATCAAACCAAGCCATGAACCCTAATTTTATATAAATCTACTTTCTAATCTAATTTCACCGTTTTTATAATGAATTAACAAATACCAAACTCATAATGCGACAGCGGAGGGTTAGTATTTGTTAATTCATCATCACAAATATCAATTCATAATGCGACAGCGGAGCTTTGATATTGGAACCAGTGAAATTAGACAAGGGTTGCGAAACATGAGAATAGTCTAGCAAACCTTGAGACATATAAAGTTTCGTTCTTCAAGAATTCTAATAGCAATCAACCATGAGAATAGGCGTGGTTGCTAGAGGAACACACTCACTGACTTCGAAAGAAGCTTTGATACGCTTAAGAGAAACTTGTCTTTAGAAAGTAGGTCGAATATAAAGTTTAGGTTTATGGTTTGTTTGTGAAGGGTTTGTTGTTATGATGAACCAATAATCCCAAGACGTTTTTTATTATTATTCTTTTAAACCATTAAAAATCCAATCTTTACAACTGAACTTTCTTCTAATCATCTTCTAAAAGTTAATTAAGTTGAACAACTCCCTGTTGGAACGATACTCTTTTTTTACTACTTCGGTGGAACCATGCACTTCGGTGGACGATGTTGCTTGTCTTCTAAGCATCCCCGTCGCTGGACAGCTCATTCAGGAGGATGATTTAGATCCTGACCATGGTGTAGAGCTGATGATGACTCACCTATTGTTTCCGGTGGAGGACGCGGTGGAGCAGGTGAGTAATAATTCAGGTGCCTTTGTCACTTACACGACCATGAAAGAGCGTTATGAGCACCTGTTGAATAGGTGTAACCATTTGCTGGGGGAGGATTTATCAGAGGAGGAGCTGAGTCGTATTAGGCCTGCGTGTGTCAAGGTGTTTTTGTTGCTCTTGATTGGCTAAACCCTTTTTGCCGGCAAGAACAGGAAAACCATTAATCTGTTGTGGATGCTTGCGATTCAGGATTTGGCTGAAATAGGCACATGGTCATGGGGCGCGATGGGACTTGCTTTCTTGTATGAGCAGCTGAATCTTACCTCCAGCCCACATGTTGGCTCCATTGGTTGTTACATGAACTTGCTTGTGGTAATATTTTTTTTTTCTTCTTTTTTTAAGTTAAACGTAAATGTATAGTTTCTTGTATGACACTTGTGTGCTGATATAGATTTGTCTCTTTGTGTTTGCAAGGATAGGTTATAGCTCACTTCAGACATGTGGTTCTGAGGTCGAGATATCAAGATTACGAACGGGAGAACCCGTATGTGGGTAGATGGAAACCTTAGAGGGAGTTTAAACATGTTGATCACTTCAGAGGCTTGTTGGATTTGATGGAGCATTGTCATGTCACCTGGAGGCTGTACGAGCACCGACCAGACGTGACGCCTTCTCAGGACGTGTGCTGGTACTCCGGATGGATAATGGCTGGGAAACGAAAGAAGGTGTGTCACTTGCTCGAGCGGGTTGTGAGGCAGTACGGATATGTTCAGAAAATTCCCTGACCTCCTACTACGATTATGCCTCTTGCCCCAGCAGATGTGGTTGCTGCCTTCTTGGAGTTTGCTCTTCATCAGGTCCTTGACGAAGAGCCTTGGAAGCATTCAGATAGGTACATTAGGTGGTTCTACCGTGTATTCCATCTTCTTATCGTCAACCCTGCTCCAGAGCCTGACATTGTCATCCCGAGACCCGTCTACTAGGATATTCTTGTTGACCAGGACTGGGCCAGACATCCTCCCGATCCATTGTAGGTCCTTAGCAGCATGAGAGATAGAGTGGAGCATGCGATGGAGATTCCATACGTGGTTTCAAATCCTCTCTTCTTCAGCATTTTGGAGGGCCTCCAGATCGACTATAGCGTGTTTGACCATCTGCAGGTTCCACGGAGGAGGTCTAAGATTCATAGTCCACTGGAGCAGCAGTAGTGTCTTATTTTATGACTTGTTTTTATGACTTTTTGGATATTTGTAGTATTTTCCTAACATTTTGGTTGTACTATATTTACATTTGCGCGGTTGCGCTTATTTATGACATTTACGTTATTTTTCGTTAATATTACGTATCTAAATTATGAATGAATGAATGCATGTGTTCTAAATTATGAGTTTTGGTTGAGTGAATGAATGGTTGTTCCTATGTATGAACGAATGAAGGACCAAAGCTAAACAGGGAACAACGCAGTGACCACTGTCTGCCTGTTCTGGTGCGCACAGAACAAGCGTGAGTTAAGTCACGTGGCAGTTTGTACTAGCGTAACTTAAGTCATGTAAGGGTAAAAAGGGAATTTCACTTGGGAATGAGCAAAAGCGTTTGGATAAAGAGCAGATCTCACTAACAGGTACCTTATTGGGGAGAAAAAATTTGGGGGTCTTATAAAGCCAAGGTCTTATTTAAGACCCATAATCTTAAGTGGAACCCACGCCTTTTTAATATTAAAAAATTAATATGTAATGATATAAAATTACAATAATGCTACTTATCACGAATTTAAATTTCACAACTTATCCCGACATGTGTTATCCACCAAGCCATTTTTTTTACTTTCTTATTTACATAATAACTCCCCCATGAATTCCGTTAGACCTGCTTTCTCGTTGGTGCATTGGTGTTTCGCTGTGTATTCGGGAAAACATCTTTCGCTAGATATAGCACTACTGATAAAGTTATTGTAGTTGATTTGTGGATCCCATTTAAAAAAATTGTTTGAGATGTTGGGTTGGAGGGAATGAATGTTTATTAGGTACTACTATTAAAAAATTATTATAAATTAGTGATGTGTTCATGTAGAACCCATTTAACCCCCTTTCATAAACTCTTCGGATTTTTTTTTTTAGGGAAAATGATTTTTGTACACCCTTTACACATTCTACATCAAGAGATTAATTAGGAAATATAGCATATTCTTTCTTCATAAAGTAAGGTAAGTAGGGTCGCCAAATTAAATGCCTTGACGCGCATTGATCCAAATAAATTGACCATTCAACAATGTAATGCAATCAATCTGTTATCTGAAATACCTCCACCATGTGGACCTATATATAACCAGGTTGTCCTTAAATGGTTGACTAAAAACACATTATAGTGGGCATGACCCAATTAAAAGACTTAATTGAAGACATGTGAATGATCCTTTCCCTAGTTCCAATTCATTCTTCAACAATGTACATAAAATATTAATTAGATGTAGTAACTTATAACTATATATTCTCCCAGCCGCCTCATAGTCCACTTGTGCGGCAGGATATAGGATAGGATTTCATGCATTTCATATACTATAGTCTATATGTATGAAGTAACTATATATTCTCCCATCTACATATCACCATGAAACACAAAACTATTCACAAGTACTAGAAAGTAGCCAACCATGGAAATCCCTTACCAAAATACCTCTACTCTCTCTTTGATCTTCACTTTCTTTCTCTTTTTTTCCTCTCTCAACCTCTCTTTCTCCACCAATATATGCAACACAAATGACAAAAATGTCTTACTTGGGATTAAATCCCAATTCAACAATGCCTCAGTTTTCACAACATGGGATCCTATCACTGACTGCTGCAAGAATTGGTCAGGCATAGAATGCAATTCAAATGGCCGTGTGACCATGCTTGCGGTTAGTGACACCAATGACGTCATTGGCGAGATCCCAACCTCGGTAGTAAACCTTCCGTTCCTCAATTTTTTCACATTCGCTGTCTTTCCCGGTGTCTCTGGTACAATCCCTCCAGCCATTGCAAAGCTCACTAACCTTGTTCACCTCGACTTCAGCTTGGACAGTCTAACTGGCCCAATCCCTGATTTCTTAGGTCAACTCAAGAACCTCGATGTCATCGACCTCTCCGGGAACAGGTTTACCGGCCAAATCCCTGCATCACTAGGTCAACTCACCAAGCTTAGAAGCGCTAACCTTGGCTCAAACCAACTCTCCGGCCCAATCCCAGCCTCCTTAGGCATGATCAAGAGCCTAGAACAACTCTACATATACATCAACAACTTATCTGGCCCAATTCCATCTTCTCTAGCTCAACTTCCTAAACTCAACGAGCTTTCCCTATTTCAAAACCAGCTAACCGGCTCAATCCCTGAGAGTTTCGGTTCATTCAAGAACCCGGCTCTAAACATCGACCTTTCATCCAACAACTTATCCGGGCCAATCCCAAGCTCTTTCGGCAAGGCCAAAATCACAGCATTGGTACTCTCGAAGAACAAGTTCTCTGGAGACGCGTCGTTTTTGTTTGGGAAAGATAAGACTGTTCTGACAACTATGGATTTGAGTAACAATATTTTCAAGTTCAATTTTTCCAATGTAGATCTTTCCCCTGCCTTGAAGAACCTTGACATAAGTCACAACATGATATTCGGGTCCCTTCCCAAAATGCTTGGACAACTGCCGTTGCAAAGGCTTGATGTAAGCTTTAACCAGCTTTGTGGGCAGATTCCTACCGGACGACGACTTAAGCAGTTTAGTCCAACAAAGTTTTCTAACAATACGTGTTTATGTGGTCCACCATTACCAGCTTGCACTTGATTAGGATAAAAATTATAGAGGGGCAATCAATGTTGTTATTTGAATTGCAAAAACTGAAATAAGGAAATGAGTTGGTTGTGAATGAATTACGACTTCCTAATTTGCATGGCTTTGAGATTATTGATAACGCCAAGTTACCGTTATGTTTGTTAGTTTTGTAGAAGTGTCACAGTTGTGCCATATTATCTGTTACTAGATGTAATCCTATTACAAAAGTGACTTTGAGAAGATTGATACGACTTAAAAAACTTGTTTAAAATTTAAATCAGTTTTACTGTGGTGATCCTTCTGGATTATGCACCTCATGTTAAATAGCTTTTCAAGGTTTCACCTTAATTTCACTCTATCACCTTAAAAAACTAACACCTTGAATGTAACTAAAATGCTTCCATATTATAAACAATGGAAAGTGAAATAAGTGATTTTAAAGGTAGTGATGAGATAACCAACAAGTAAATGTCAATTTCAACTTATACATTTTTTACTCTACTTGTATAAACACAAATAATATAAAATTAATCCAACCTTGAACACAAATTACTCTCAAGATTAAAAGTTATAGAATGATCATGCCAACTATTCCAATTTCCTATATGCTTGTAATCTTTAATGGTATACTAAGTGTGTGTTTGAAATTGTTCACTTCTAAAGTTTATGTGACAGTTCAAAGTAATGTATAGTTTTTTAAGGTTTTATTTCACTTTCTCATCTTAAGAACACACACTTAGGGCCTGTATGGGAAAGTCAATAAGCTAGCTTATAGATTATAAGCATGACCAAAAAAAACCTGTTGTTAAGTGTCTTTTCATCACGAGCCTATTTTAATGGAACTAAAAATGTTGATATTAGTAAATGGATAAGAAAACAAGTTATTCAAAAGGTAATGAGGAGATGATCACTAAACAGAAGTCAATTTCAATTTATTCCTTTTGTACTCAATTTTATAAACACAAATCAAATATAAAATTACTCCAACCTTAAACCTAAAATCACTAAATAGAAGTCCATTCACAACATTGGACTTTAGTGGATAGGAGTAGTTTTCTACTCAAACTTTCTATTGATTGAACTAATTCATATAACTTTAGTGATAAATATCCTTTTGAGTGAATCTAATTTTACTTGGAAGTTTACTTGTAATAGTTAATAATATTTTTAATACTTTTGTTAAAAGCACAATGTATCAATGAGAGTACAAAGGGCACTCTAGTCTAACTAAACCCATAGCACAGTTATTTCTCATACACTTTAATAACAAGTTAAAGGACTATTCCACCAATCCGAAAATAAAAGATTTTTACTCCTAACTTCTCTACTAATAAACCAAGACCATAACAATCTTTAGGTGTTTTTTATTAATCACCTCCACAAGATTTGTCCCATTCTCATTGAAGAGTATATAATTTCTCTCCAACAAAATGCACTAAATAATGATAACCAAACTATGTAAGATAACTTTTTTGAGATCCTACCTTTCGCAAACAAATTGAAAGCCAAAAAGTTCTCAACCACATCGCAATTCCACTCTTCAGGATGCCATTCCATTCCAACCACTTGAAGATACAGTGCCTAACTGCCAATGACACAAATTAAAGGACTAAAAAAAACATCAGTGTCCATGAGTTTTCACATCATGTAAGCACATCACACCATGTTTTGTGAATATACTTTTGTTATTCCGGAATTTTGAGCAAAGCGAGATTTAACCTCATGGTAGGAGTTGTCCGCACGCTTTGTATCATTTGATGCCAAGTTTTCTTCAACGTAATGAATGGGGTGAGTTAGTTACCACTGGAAAAATTGACATTTCTGCCATAATATTGAATAGATCTTCTCTAATATTCACAAAGGAAGATGGTTATGAGGAATTCAACAAAGAAGACGATATACCAGCAAATTATGAGAGAAACAATGACACTGAACCATGAAATAAACATCTTTATTTCCATAAATTAAACATTCAAGTTGTTGCAAGAAAAACAAAATAAAATTTTCAATTACAAAGTCATACTTTTAAGCTGCCACTCATACACCGAAGAAGTTACATCTACAACTGTTCTGAATTTTCAAGAACATAACCGAACTTATGATGGTATTGCCGCATCATCATCCTTTCCATAGATGCGCTGAAGCTCAAGTGTAGCAGCTTGGTATGATGCTGAAAAGGGGGAAAAACATGTTAAAATAAGTAGAAAAGATTAAATAATCTATGTTGACTTTAATATCTGAGGCAAGGGTGTGCTTAGGCATGCAAACTGAAAACTGAAAATTCCTTACCTTTCCAAGTACGAAAGTTCCTTTGGTTGATGGTGGCTCCTGTCACAGTTTGAATAGCATCAAAAAGCATCTCCTGAGGAATGTTTTTCAGCTCTTGAACAACAGCATAGACGGACTTTCCATTCTCAAAGAATATGTGACTGTTGGGATGTTTTGACTTGGCCCCGGCGTGACGCTCAAATTCATATGCATTAAGAGCCTTCATGACAGAATTTATGCAGATCATTGCTAGGATTTATGCAAATTCATATGCATGAGCACTGATACCCTACTAAATACTTAAATACCTTCTTACTCCAAATCCAATATCCTATCAAGCACTATGCTAGGATTTAAGCAGATTATTAGAATGTAAGTGATGTAATATGCTAACCTTTTGCCCCTTGCAGATATCACATGAACACAAGTATCCAGTTCCTTTTATGACTCCTTGAAGATTTTTCTGCCAGTGAGAAAATCAAAAAGTTTTAAAATGTTAGTTGAAACAACTACAGCATCTCGAAAGTAACGCAAGTAAAATTGAAAGACAGTTTACCTCCCTTGACCATGTACAATATTTTACCGGAATGCCATCAAAAATACCAGTTGACAACAAACTTTTGACATTTGCAGGGAAGTTGTTAGTAGAAGTTTTCTTTGCCGTCTTTGGTACTTTGTTTTTAACAACAGTATCATTTTTTGCATTAGATTTTGGAGTGCTATTTACAGGTGTATTAGGGTTTGATTCACTCAGATCCTTCTGGCTATCGACACCTTGAGCTGAGCTCTGGTTGGCCATTAATGGATCAGAACTATTAATGATTCCAGCGGAGTGATTCAGTTGAGGGTTAACATGAAAACCTCCAAAAGAAATGGTACTGTTATGACAATTACTCAGGTTTTGACTCAAAGGTAAAGAACTTGAGTTGCCTCTGTCAAACAATGGAATTGTTGAAGCCATGTTTGAATCCACCTTATCATAGGAAGGAGCCATAGTTGTGAAATTTTCTCCCGATTTCCCATAGGTTGGACCCATTGATGTAATGTTCTCATGCCCCATAGAATATGAGGTTCCCAGAGATATCAAATTGTCATCTTCCTTTCCATATGACTGACCCATTGTTATGAAATTTCCATCCCCCCTGTCAAAGGACCGACCCATTGATAAAATATGTTCATCACCCTTGCCATAATTGTGACCCATCAACAAAAAATTCCCGTCCCCTTTATTGAAGATGTGACCCGCAGCAATGGTGTTGTCGCTTCCATTGGCATAAGTTGGGCCTGATGTAATATTGTCATCATTCTTATTGTAAACAGAACCTACCGAAAATATATTGTTATCAGCTGCTGGCGTGCCATGGTCAGAATCTCTGACTTGATTAACTTTAACTTTCCTTATACCACCAAAATTTAGAGATGGTGAAGGAACTCCTATGGAATGAGACATTGATAGCCCAATAGATGAATCATTACCATTTTGATTTCCAAAATCATTTCTTCCCGTGTTTATATTTCCACTTCCAATTGATGGAATGTTTTTATCAGCTGAATTGTTAGACCGTACAAAACCAGAACCAAAAGGACGGTCAGAAAATTGGCCAGTGACCGGGTGAAATCCCGAACTGGTTTCCCATTGAGAAACATTCATTGCTGAAACTGACCTATCACTAACATCTTCAACTGCTTGTTTCTTATTGTTGAATATTTGAGGTTCACTTGTATCCACAAACCACTGATGACTTCTCTTTGGTTCGACTCTTGAAGAATTATCAAATCCAACATTTTCTTCAGCTATGCAGCCAACATCTCGGGGACTCCAGAAGCCTTTATTCTGAAATGACTAAGAAAACAATAGCTTAGAATGCTTATCTTACATGATTTATCACAACGTGAGCATAGACTCAGCCAATGCATTTTTAAAGGAGACATAATATTCCGTGTATGGAGTTTGAAATCAAATATTACTGGTTACAAGACATAAATTAGTTAAAAAATAACATACCGAATCAACACATATCACAAAGCCACCATCAAGTAAGAAATTAAAAGAATATAGAACAAGAATGAAACACATTTATTGAAGCATCCGTTTTGTGAATCTTCAGCCAAATTTCCTAAACTAAACACAAATCTAACTCTACCTTCCAATTTAAATAACTACATAGAAATAACAAAGTGAAGAATCTTCTTCAAAATGAAATCTAGAATCCATTTCAAGCATGCACACAAGTCGTATTATTATTACCTCCAAGTTAACATTACACATTCAAAATACCTCCAAGTTAACATTACACATTCAAAATAAAAATTTATTAATCACTATAAAAATTAGCCCATGTTTAACCTTGCAAAACAATACCAGAGCTATGAATTTATAAACTTCATAATACTTCTTTACTCTAATCAGTTAGTGAAAAATTATAATTCATCAAAATTCAGTTCCATAGAGCTACTTATAAATCAACAACGTCCACTCACAATTCAGTAAATAAACTAACAAATCATTAAGATCATCTAAAAATAAATGTATCAAATTCAAAGCATGCTAAAAAAATGGATTAAAAAAAAATAAAAAAATAGAGGAAACTCCCTCTGGCTCGGTCACTATTGTAAGTAACAAAAAAATCATTTTAATCTTCATTGTATAACTTCATTTTACGGTTCATTTCATACATGATGTATCCAGTTTAAAATATAGACCAGTTACATCAGTTATTCAAAAAATTTAAAAAGTGATTTTTTTTTACAATAATAATCAGCTATGTGTACATTAGACGACACGGACATGCTAACACCGCTAATAATTTGAGAAAATCACATAATTCAGTGAATTACATGTGTTGGTGTTGTCCGACACGAGACACACCTAACCCAAGGAGTGTTCGTGGACCAGATTACATAGTAAGTATACTTACTATGCAGTTCATCAAGCAAATCCATGCAGCAACAAAATCAAAAATCAAACAACATTTGCATGAAACAAAAACCTTTCTCTAAACATATGAACATACCATATCTCTCTCTTTGAAGATAACGATTTCACAAACTCACTGGTAAATGCATAAACCTTCGAACTCGATCAACTACACCATCAAATCAAAATCTGCATTAATGATCAAAACAATATTAACATAAACACAAAAGAAAAGAAAAAAAAATAAAAGTATTAACAAATAGAAGGGTGAAAAAATGAAACCTAGAAATGAGAAAATAGAATCAAGAAATTGAACCTACGATTGATTTATTGAATTGAACAAGTTCGAAGCACCAAAGCGGAACTAACGCCGGAGAATTTCCCGACGGTGGCGCTCCGCCGTTGATAGTGACACTGAAAAATGAAGTGTTTTTGTGATTGTTGCAAATGGGTTTTTGTTTTGTGGATGGATCAAAGATATAGTACGGTGCTTTCTAGAGTAATTAATTCTAAGCCTTATCTAACGGTACACGTGGCATAGTTCGATGCAATCTGCATGAGAGTTTGTGTCAAGAGGTTAATCTGAACCGTTGTAATTGTGTGTCGTTGCATTTGCATGAAACTGAGTCCTTGGCGTATAGTGGAAACACACGTGGGGGTGTATGGTTTGTTTAGTTACGATGACATGGCTTGTTGTGATTGGTGGAATGAGAGACACTTGTTTGGATAGTACTAAGTACAATTTCTAACATTAACTTTGCCTTTTGAAGTACTTTGTGAGGATAAGTTGTTTCATATATTCACCGAGACTTGTGTGGACACCCGTGCTAAGGAGAGACTGGAAATCACTTATAGAATATTATGATGTATCATGTGCTAATTAAAGTCAAACATTGTATAAAATAGTGAAGGTTGATCAACAAATAAATTAAGAAAAAAACTCATAACCTTAAAATTTTAGATAAAGATGTGGTATCATTTTCACTTATGTGGCTGTTATTTCTTCAATGTGTCGATCCACATCATTGTTATCTTCCATGCAAGGTTAAATGATGATATCATATCCGGTTCAACATTGTGGGAGAGCGGTTCTTGGTGGTGGATCACGTATACAGAGACTGTGACACTTAATGGAGAGATGTTACTTTGTCAATTGAAAGTAAAACTTTCACATTGTATGCAAAAGTAGATGCAGAGCAACATATAGCACATATATCTAAGGCCTTACGAATTCAGGTGAAGATGTGATCTCAGTTTCACTTGTATGATTGACCTTATCATAATGTGATGATGCAACTAATTGTAGACTTCCACAAAAGACCCAATATTATGATGATTTGTTTTGTTAGTTTTTGGCTCTCATTTGTTGATTTTTTTTTACCTTAAAATTTAGTTTTTAGATGTCGTCCGCTTTCATGCAATTTTTCTAATCAACTTCTATTGCTATAAATTCCTTCACTTTTGGTGTTCGATGGGATCACAATGAAAAATGTAGATATTTTAGGCCACAAAATAGATGCTTATCAGACATTTAAATTGATGTGGTGTTTTTTTAATAAGTCTAATATTTTGGTAGCATAATTATCTAAGTAATCTTCGACGCTTTCAACAAATCCATAAAACTATTAGCAACTCAGTATATTATATACTCTCACAGATAAAACATATACTCCTTAGTTTTTCCCCTCATCATTTTTGTTGTGTTCAAATTCATTTTTCATCTTCTTTTTTTTTTTTTTTCTTATAATATTATATACATAGAGAGTCCTACACTCGAGGGAGAGATGTTAATGTGTTATATGTGAGTTAAACTTCTATATTGGATGCAATATTATATATTGAGCAACATATAAGTGAGATGATAATATGTCTAATTTATTAATGTTTTGGATGAAAAAGTGGTGTCAATCTCACTTGTGAGGTTTTATTAGTCAAATGTGATGATTCAACTCATTTTAGGCTCACTTTATTTTCTAGGTAAACCAAGAGAAATGACAGGCATCAAGGAGAAGCAACGACATCCCAACTAGGTTGGCACCCGATGAACTCCCATCCTGTACCGCCAATCTCAAATATTATGAAGGAAAAAAAAAGAAATAAAAAACAAAGACAGACAAAAAAGAAACAATAGAACAACCACCTACGGATATCTAAACCGAGGTAAACCACACCGGTCCGCAAAAAAATTCAGCTGAAACTCTGACGTTAAAGCTGACAACCACACTCCCCAACAACTGAGTGACCCAAGATTGTAGGCTCACTTATAACTACGAACATTATGATGATTTTTTTTTTTTTTTTTTTTTTTTTAAGTTATTTTTTTAAT
>Ga0228710_1010736_pt1 | contig 12127 bp, 9 predicted proteins | sample MedpolnodulmetaG_FD_177995 | JGI IMG/M metagenome (GOLD analysis project Ga0228710, IMG submission 177995) | Root nodule microbial communities from Medicago polymorpha collected in Santa Monica, California, United States - pink nodules | ecosystem: Host-associated > Plants > Roots > Nodule...
TCCAAACCTTAAAAAAAAAAAAAAAAACTAAAATCTTGGTCATTCTCTCTCATTTTCTCTTCTTTCCCTTACCTTCAATAACAACTCTTCAGCACTTTGTCTTTGTATCTGCGATAATTAAGAGTCGAATGTAAACTTGGAAGTAATAAATTTTGTAAAATTGGGGATTATTGACCATAGAAGAAAATCAATTGGTAAGTAGTAATGAGATAACCATCGTTTAACCAAACAATTGAGTTCATGTGGTTAATGAGGTTCAGCAAAAGGAATCGTTTAGGAGAACCCGAATTTGATTCTTCGTTATTATCATTATCAGTTTTTTTTTTTTTTTGGTCAAGTCATTATCAGTTATTAATCCTAGTGATTTATACTTAAATGACTATTCATCTATTGTATTTTCATGTAAATAGAGGAAAAAAACTCTATCGAAACGTGGTGGTTCAATTCAATGATGATCAATTCAATGATGATCAATAGGGGTTTAGAATACATGTGTGGTTTAAGTAAATCAATAGACAGTTTTGGTTCTATTGAAACAGTGTAAACGAAGATCCATCCATTTTAACTGATATGGATAATACTATTAATAATTGGAAAAACAATAGTGAAAATTCTAGTTATAGCCATGATGATTATTTAGTAGATGTCAGATACGGAATTTTCTGTATATATCTCTCTCTTCTCTCCTTCTCAAACCCTAGCCGTTACTTTTTTCTTCTTCTTATTCTTCTTGTCATAGGGGTGATTTAGGGTCAATTTGACCCAAAACTCACTCCTCCGAGTTGTTTTTCCTTGCATCCTAATTGAATAAGTGGTTTCACATATTTTCTGTTTTCTTTCGTTTGTTTTTGTGATTTCGTCGTCTCTGAACAACTCTGTTTGTTTTGATTTCCCGTCTTTGTGCGGTGAGTTTTTGATTTCCCATCTTAGTGCGGTGTTTATTTGATTTAGGTTGAAAGATTAGCTTTGAGCAAGTGCAGATCCGATCAATGACAATGACTTTGGCATCGTCAACGTTGCAGATCCGGAGACATGAATATTCCGGAGACTTTAATATAGTCATATTAGTCATATTTGTAGGCATAGGTACTTTGCCGTTTTATGTTATTAACATGGATGTTGTGAGTTTGTTCACAGATTCATCCCTTTTGTTTTTAGCGAATTTGGATCTGTATTGTATCGATGTACTCCATTAATTTGAATGAATGAATATCGTTTATTTTTGTCAAAAAAAAAGATACGGAATTTTCTATCTAATAAAACTTTTTTAGTTAGGGATAGTAATAGGAAATAATTCTTGTCTAAGGCTGAACTCTCGACTACGAATACCCCTTTCTCCTGAGAGAACCGGAGGGTTAATGAAAAAAATAAAAATTAACGTCATTTTATTTTTCTTAATATTAATTATTTTATATAAATTGAAGTATCACACTAATGTTGCATACACCACTTATATTTCAAAAGACAAAATTATGCCTGTGGTACTTTAAATTTGACATTTTGCCGGATATTATTATTTTTGAATGACAAAGAGAACTTTATTGAGCAAAAGTTGAGACAAGTACAAGAGGTATTAGATCCACGCTATAAGATTAAGATTAATTATAATGAGTACTCGTTCCTCCCACAACAGAAACGTTAGCCGATACCCAAAAAACCATTTTTTTTAATATTCTTGAATTGGTTTTTTATGTAATATTATGTTTTGTTAGTCTTTTTTAACAAAATTTGTATAAAAAAAAAAGTTGTGATATTGAAAAACTCACATAGAAATGTCAAATACATCATATCTATTCTCCCTTCACTTATTATTGTTTAAATCTAAATTTTCAAATTCAAAAATCTTAAAACTATATTATCCAATCTTTTGGGGCAATGTTTTCCATAAGGAGCAATGATTCAAATTATATATATATATATCATTTATCTTTAGTGTGATGCATGACACATGAATGTTGTTCTTCTCTTATAGTTGAACAAAATGTGTAGTTCATATAGTCACAAAATGTAGTATATGATGATAATGCAACATGAACATAATTTAAAGGTGAATGATGTATACACAATGTAACATAAATGACTGTGTTGAAAAACGTAAAATTTAAAGGATCGCATACTATTTTTGTTTTTGGAATAAAGGATTACATACACAATTTTTTGTATTTCAAACTATAGTTACGATAAAAGTTAATACTCACTCCGTTGTCAATTATAAGTAAATTTGATTTTTTAGGTTAATTCAATTAATGATGTATGTGGTCCACAATATGAACCACATACATCATTAATTAAATGAACTTAAAAAGTTAAATTTACTTATAATTAACATCGGAGGGAGTATTCAGTCATTATTTCAAACTGTATTTTTTTAGGTTCAAACTGTATTTCTAATGCACATAATTCCATCAATCCACCGTTATTATAAGACAGGGTGTAAAGTAAGGCGGGAAAGTATTTTTTTTACTATTAAATCAATTGAAGAACATAATCTAATAATAGACTATCAACACTAGATTTTTTACATAATATCTCTCACCACCATTCTCTCTCCTCCATCTCCACTCACCCGCCACAAGCAACATAACATCAAACCCACCATCGTCCAAACAGCTTCCCCCATTCCCGTTGAGGCCAATGAGCATAAGTGGACATTTTTCTTCTTCCATTGTCCATTAACTGTCATCGTTTATTTTTAATAAATCCACATTATTATTATTCATTGCAGATTTTGCTCATAGACCCCAAACAAAACAAAAAATCATGTTCATAGATCTTATACAAACAAACTACAAAAGGCTTTTACATTTAGCCATGGTGGACAATCGGAAGGTGGGGTTACGTGGACAAATCGCAGTTTTGAATCTACGCACGCTTTATGTAAGATATAACATTGGGATTTCAAATATTGTTCATCTCTTTCAATCTTTCATAAGAGGTATGGAATTTCTCAGAAAATAGAACTTCAATTTGTGTGAGATTGCAGTGGGAATTTGCATCACAGTATACTCCTAGACCTTCCGTTCCTTTTGTCTTGATATTCCCCTTCATTATTTTCGGAAAGAACATATTTATTCATGTAGAAGAAAATGAAGGAAAAAAAAATCAAATCAAATTCCCAACGTGTGTTGTTGTTTATGTGTGAGTGGCAGCAATTCAACTATGGAACAAGTAGAGATGACAAGCAACATGTGTGTTGTTCTTTTTTATTTTGAAGAAGCGGTGGTGTAGGAGATTAAAAAAAATGTTTTTTTAGTAAAGGTTGAAGACAATGTTAAAATAAAATACAACGTGGAGAGACCACAATAAAAACGGCACTCCTCCTCCTTAATTGAATGGTTAAAAAAATACTTTTTTATGGTGGGAGACAACCCTCATTTTCCATGTTAAATCCCACCGTAAAGTAAGTGTTCTACCAAAAATAAAAAGTGTGAAATAAGTGATACAACGTAGCGCAACATTTAGAATTGAACTGGCCACCAAAAGCATGTTAAATCCCACCGTAAAGTAAGTGTTCTACCAAAAATAAAAAGTGTGAAATAAGTGATACAACGTAGCGCAATATTTAGAACTGAACTGGCCACCAAAAGCAAGGGATGGAATCAAGAAAGTATATTCTTTCTTCCTTCATAAAAAAAGTATATTTTATTTTTTACAAACAACAAAGTATATGATGGGAGGGTGTCACAACTCTCGCGTAAATTATATTTGAAGATTTGATATCCGGTTTAAAGATAGATTAATTCGATTGTTTAATCTTAGTGTCAACTTGCGTGTTTTCATTTAAAATTAAAGCAAATCTCACTAATTGATATGGAGAAAAATCGAACATAGAGAAACACACTCTAATATCAAAAACCAACATCATACGGCCAACTCAAGTGGCTGCTTCGATGATAGCTTAATAATAGCCAAAATCTCCAAATAAATAACAATAGGAGTAAAAATAAGCAAATTGAATTGAAGGATGTCTCTTTCCTAGAAGGGCCCTCTTCCAATATATTACTCTTCCATTAAGTCGTTACCGGTGGATATTGCTCATTCGCGGCTGTTTTGCTTTTATCCCGGATATGATTTCCTTGATTAAGGATGTCTCAATCTTCAGAACAGGAGAATAAATTTTCTTGAGAAAAGAAGAATTTATTAGTGAAGCATCACTTTAAAGATTTGACTTGTCTAGTACCAACGTGTGCTGGTAAAATCTAATGAGAATTGCTTTTTTGACACTCAGAAGTTCTTAATAACACAAGTAAATTACTAAAATACCCTAACGGTAGTTAACTACCGTTGAGTTATAGCTACAAAACCAGCGGCAGCTAACTGCCGCTGGGTTTTTTGGTCTTTTACTTATGTTGCTAAGATATATCTAATGTCAGAAAAGCAATCCTCAAATCTAATAAGTTCGGTTTATCAACTTTGCAATGCCTAGTGCCCCTAAAAAAGGATTATGACCACAACAATCATACCATATACGAGACATAAAAAAGACAAGAAATTTAGGAAAAATGTTTGGATGACCGCTCTTCTCCAGCACATTTTACTTCCACCCAGCTGAAAATACAAGCTTAACTAACGCACGTTGTAATTGCTGCGTTACTTAAGTAGCGCAACGTGAGTTAAGTCCGCGGCATCACTTAAGTCATATACCAGCAAAATAGAAACACATTTCCCTCATTTCCTAAACTTCCCAACTTCGATTTTTTTCCCCCAAATTCGAATTTCATCATTCTTGTGCCACTCAAAGCCAATTTCTCCCACAATATCAAGTAAGTGATGATTATCCTATTTCATTGCATTTTTTTTTAAAGAAATTTAACATTTTTAGGTTTTTACAAATATGGCTTGCATGTTAGTTTTTAGGATTGTTAGTGATGAATTAAGTTAGGAATAGTATTTTAGATGTTGTTTAGAGTGAAATGTGGTAGTTTACGGTTTAGAAATTGTTAGATTTCTTAGTTGTTTGAAAATTGCACTCTATGTGTTTGATAAAATGTCTTAATGATTTTTTGTTTGTTTTTTGGATTGTTAATGATGAAATTAGGTAGAAATATGTTTGTTAATGTTGATTATAGTTAGTTTTAGGACAATGTGGTGGTTTACGAATTGAATTGTAGTTTATGGATTGAATTGTTGTTGTTGATTATAAGTGTTGTTGTTGTTGAATTGTTGGAAATGTTGTGCAATATGTCTCGGAGGAATACGTCTTAGAGACCGTATAACGCCCTATTTCTATTAAAGCGATAAAACACGCGAATAAAGCATTTATTCAAGAAATAGACGCTACGTCTTCACATCAAAATTCAAACAACATGCATATATAAGATTCATCAACAGTCGCATCGGATATAAGTCATACATCTCCAAAATATACATGTCATAAGATCAATATACATCAACATATAAAATCTCTAAATCCCGACAAATGGACAAAATCTCCACAACATTAATAAATCTAGAATAATCAATCTAGAATAATCCTACAGACAGACATCCTAGATCAGAGCCTACTCTAAGACTCAACAGAAAACGATAACGGAGATAGCTCCCGCTATCCAAGAACTCACCAAGCAATCAACAACTACTTGTGCATGCTGTCTACCCATTCATCCAAATAGGTAGGCGGTCCACCACAGACCACTGGGGGTTAACTTCACATCAATCATAATCAAACATAAATAATCATAAACATTCAAAGATCTCATGCATAACACTTATACATACCCATCCCTCCTAGAATATTAACATCACTTGAATATTGTCCCCCATTCCATACACCTCAAACTATCACATTACCAACATAGCATAGCAAGCATATTCAATCTCTAAACAAGTCATCGACATAAGCTCATCATTTATCAACATTAATCAATGAAAGGATTACTCACCTTATTCTTCATTTAGCATACTTAACTCAACAAGTACAATTCATCAATCCAAAGTTATAAGCAAGCAACCATCATTATTAAAGGAAATCACCACATCATATATATATATATACAATTCTCACTTCATTACTATTACCAAAATAGTTATCATCAAATAGATTCACCAAGTGTATAAGCACAAACAAGTAAGACATGCAATTAGAGCATAGTTCAATTATTTACAACCATCAACAAAGTCCACCAATGTAAATATACACCAATCCACATAAATCACAACATTCAACAAATTTCACCAATGTACAAATTCATCAAGTCACATATTCAATTATGACACAATTCATCAACCATTCAAATGCATGCAATGTTTTAGACTCTTTTAGATGCATGCGGTACCATCACCAACAACAAAGGTTGTCACCTCAAGATGCCAACAGAACATCTTATGTAAGATTTCACGCCCGTTTTACATTATCGCTGAAGTAAAAGAGGGTTACTCTTTTACAACATCAAGACTCAACATGACTATGATGTGTGGACATACAAGCAAAGACTCGACAATGCAAAATCACCTCATAAATATTCAACAACAATATAAAGGATAACCTCCATCTATATTGATCGACTTCAACAACAATTGCATTATAAAGTATTTACGTCCACACAATCAATCAAGTCATAATTCAATTAAGAGTCATCACCACATCATCATCGTTCATTTAGCATATATGTAATCACCAACAAAATCATCATCACTTAACATATATGCATTCACCAACAATATCACAATCAAGTAACATATATGTATTCACCAACAATGTCACAATCATTCAACATATATGTATCCACCAACATCGACTTTATCATATAATTCAACAACATTAAACTATTTCTCACAATCCAAGTAATGGAGAAAATACAACACCTTATGATAAACATCATATTCAACACCTAAAAATCATTCACATATCTTCATATAATCATATAAAGCTATTCACAAAAGATTTACAAAGTATTCGACCTTAAAGATCATTTTCGACAAAGTTCGTCTATCATTTTACAACTTTAAAACAACTGAGACAAATGAACCAAAACCAAGTAAATAAACTCTAGGGCCTCGACTATGTATAAACTTAGATCACATATCAGTGTAGTTGAATATACATGTGCGTTTCACCGGCGGACTACAACAAAATCATCAAAATCATAAAGTTACGACAAGTTCGTATCATTTCTTCTATATTGCAAAACCAAATTATTTTCAAAACAAAACCAAGTTAGATTCAACAAGACATAGGTTAAATACTCTTAAACCTCTTAATTGAAATCCTCATACTTCTAGTTTTGAAGTTTGGAAATAAACCATAAGTTTTAGGTTGATTTGGAAATAGTCATACTAAGTTTACTTAAAATTTCTCCAAGACCTACTTGGAGTGTTTTCATCATAACTCAAAATCTAAAAATCATTTTGATGTCAAATAAAGGCCACTGGAAAGCTAATTCAATTATCTAAAGCTTTCATGTTTACACCAAAGGCCAATTCAAAACAGAAATGTGTGAAAAAGATGCAAGAACGCGAAACAGGGAATGTTGTCACTGTGCAATTTCGCTGATAGCGAAATTCTGGCTGATAGCGAAAATGTTAAAGACAGATTTTGCCAATAGCGAGTTTTCCCCTGTTGCTACGGTTTTTACACCATTTTTTTTACCCAAAAACCCAAATTTTGATCCCCAACATTCAGATTTGTTCCCAAAGGTTGTTTATAGGTTTATGTACATAAAAGACACTCAAAACTATATAGAACTTAAAATCAAAACAACATTTCAACACAATTCACCATTTGACCCATTTTTCATAAAAACCCTCAAGAACAACACAAATTCATAGCAAGTTCTATGATTATGATTACCCATGGCATCACTCATCAACATCAACATCTCACAACAGCAACAACAACAAGCAATCATGAATTCATCAACAACAACATTATATTTCATCAATTTTGAGTGAAAACACAAAGTATACATATATACACATCTTGAGCATGTAATTTCATCATCAACAACTTAATCCACATCAAATTCACATACCCAGCATTACATCAAAGCATAAGCACGAATTTTATCAATTAAAATCATAATAATCACTTTTCACAAATAAGCACGTATGGGTAGAAGTAGAAAATAAATTATACAAAGAGATTATGAATGAAAACTAGTCCCCTTACCTCAAATCTTCACAATTCTAAGCTAAAGCTTCACTTTAGCTCCAATCCCTTGATTCTCTACCCTCATTTTCCACTCCTTGTTCTTCTCTCTCCAAAACCCTTTTCTTCTCTTCTAGCACTTTCTCTCTCTACCTCTCTCAAAAACTTATGAAATGATTGTGTAACCCTATTTTCTTTAATGACTAATGCTTATATAGTCTCTACACAATTGGGCTTAACCCTCTTAATGTCTTAATGGGCTCACAACACTTATAAACTAACTCCCAAAGTTTCTATCCACTAACGGTTAAAAGTTATCGAATAATTACCTGTTCAAAACTAATTACCACTACCGAATAGTAACTTAGTAAAAATAATGGTTCTCACTTGAAACACTAAAAATAACCCTCACCATAAAATTACTAATTTACCCTTACTCACAAAATGACCAAAATACCCCTGAGTCTAAAATGACTAAAATACCCTTCTAACACTGAAATCCACTAATCCTAACCCAAAATATACACAGAGGCAATTAATCACATATAAGCACATGTAAATACACATAAATAAATAATAAAATAAATCTAGCGAAAATCGGGTTGTTACAGACTGCCTGAGCCGCCTCAGGATAGGACTGACAAATTTAGGTTAGGGAGGCCTGCCCCTACTAGTAGTGCATGGAGGGAGAAGCAAACACTACACCCTCCTATGGCTGGTCGAGGGAGAGGGAGAGTGGGGGCACAAGACTTGCTACAGTTGATGTTGCAGGGGGATCAACTTCACAGTCTGGTCCTTCCCAAACGATGGACCTAACGCAGTATCACGAGCATTATCAGGTGTATGAGCAGGCGCAGAATCAGGCATATCATTTTGAGGAGCCTCAACCTCACCAATATTAGTTTGATGCGTATCAGCAACATCAGTATGACGATCATCATGAGCATCCTGATATTGAGCAGGAGCAGCCTCAGCAGCAGGATGATATTGAGAAGCATCAACAGCATGATGATATTGAGCAGCCACAGGGGTGCCGAGGGTGGTGTACGAGGGGTGAAGATCCTCTCCATTTCCTAAATAAATGGATATTGTCAATTACTATAGTTTTGAAGTAAATATGTGATATTAATGTTTTCAATTCTTGAAATATGTGCATTAATATCACATATTTACTTCAAAACTATAGTAATTGACAATATCCATTTATTTAGGAAATGGAGAGGATCTTCACCCGTGTACGAGGCCGGACCGGACGGCTATGGAGGGGGGGCCTTCTGACCTCACGCATTTACCTCGCTTTGGTAGACATGTGGCATGCATGATATGGGTCGATGCCGATGTAAGTATATTTTAATGTTTATTTTACTGCTTTTACTATTTATACAACTTATTGTAATTATTATTTTACTTATTTAATGTTAGAATTAAAATTAATGTTATAATATATTTATGTTTATTTTACTTATTATTTATTTAACGGTGTTGTTTGTACGGGAAGAAGTTGAGCCTTAAAAACTTGATATTGCCTTCATCGGGAAGACAAAACGAGTAGTTTTGCGAAGAAGTGAATATGTCTGGTCTTACTCCCCTCCTGACTAGTGGGTACGAGAACATCTCTCACGGGTTCTTTTGTGCGATGTCAGAGAGATGGCATGAGGAGACCAGCAGCTTCCATCTACCTGTTGGGGAGATGACCATCACACTAGATGATGTGGTGTGTCTCCTAGGCATCCCCATCAATGGGAGGCTCCTTCCTGATAGAGAGTTAACCCGTGAGGAGGGGATTGAGATGATGCAGGTGGACCTACTTTTTACAGCGGAGGCTGCCGCTAAAGAGGTGACAAGATAGGGTGCTGCTCACGTCAGTATTGGTATACTGAAGAGGCACTACGAGGAGCTCTTGAATAGGTGTAATTATCTACTTGAGCCTGACACAGAGGAGGAGTATGAGGAGCAAGGTCGAGTTGGGCTGGCCTGCATTAAGGCATTTATGTTGCTCTTGCTTGGTTGGACCATTTTTTCCGGTAAGAACAACAAAAACATTAATTTGTTGTGGTTGCTTGCGCTGCAAGATATGGACGAGTTGGAAAGCTGGCCATGGGGTGGGATGAGACTTGCTTTCCTATATGAGCAGCTATCTCTTACCTCCGACTCATATGTGGCAACCTGTGGAGGTTACATGACCTTGCTTGTGGTAATATTTGTTTTTCTACTTTTTTTACTTATCGAATCATAAATGTTTAGTTGTTTGTATAATACTTGTGCTGATATAAATATTTGTTTCTTTGTGTTTGGAGGGATGAACTTTGGCGCACTTCACGAACATCATTTCGAGGATTGATGATGATGCCTACGACCCTACTATTGCCCCGCTTGTGAGTCAATGGAAACCTCCCAGGGGCTTTTCTAATCCTAGACATTACAGAGATGTCATTGATTCGTTGGACCATTCTCATGTCATCTGGAGGCCGTACGAGAGACGACGACACATCAAGCTCTTTCAGGACATATGCTGGTACTATAGATGGATCATGGCCGACAAAGACAGGAGGGTTCGTCACTTGCCAGAGCGGGTTCTTAGGCAGTACGGGTATGCCCAGACACGGCCCAGGCCTCCTACAGACATTGGGCGTCTTGCGGCAGATGACGTGGCACAAACCTTCATTGAGTTTGCTCTACATGTCCTCAGCCATCAATAGAGGGGTCATCCGGTTCCGAATAACGAGCCGTGGGCTCATTTTAGGGGGTACATGAGATGGTTTGTTAGAGTATCACATCCTATTGTGAACCCCCCTGCGACCATTCCTGACTACGCAGCTGATGCCCATCCTCGTCATGTCCCTCCCTACGAGGAGGTTATTGTTGAGCAGCAGTGGGCCAGACAGCCTCCCGACCCATACCAGATCATCAACAACATCAAAACCAGAGTGGACAGTGCAATGGGGCATCCTGATGTGTTTGGTAATCCAGAGGTTCTCGCATGATGCAGGGCATCCAGTCCGAGTGGAGCATGATGGAGCAGATGCCGGCTCCGTGGAGGAGGAGTAGGAGTCCAAGGGATGGAGCATTGTGACTTTTGTAGTTGTTTTTTTATGACATTTTGTCGGATATGGATGTAATCGTAATACATTTGCGCTTTTTGACATTTTTATGACATTATCAGTTATTTTATTCCGTTATTTTTCGTAATTTAATTATGAGTTAATGTTTGATTGATTGAATGCTTGAATAAAGGATGAAAAATGTATGCAAATGACTGAATGAATGAATGTATGAAAGAATGATTGAAAAAATTAGGGAAAATAGAGGTTTCTGCCTCTTCTAGTTTTCTGCACAGACTGGGCGTGAGTTAACTCACGCATGTGTTAATTGTTGCGTAAGTTAACTCACGCAGTGTTTTACACATGTGTTCCTTAACTGATGCTGCGTTAGTTAACTAACACATCATTTTACACTTGCGTTAGTTAACTAACGCAGGGATGGTCAGTTTGATTGGTTGGGAGCGAAATGTGATGGGGAAGAGCAGAAATCAAATGTTTGATATGGTAAGCAAATTGTTTAGAGTGTCGTTGCTCCAACTATTTTTGGGCATCAAGATATAAAGCAAGCAATCATTCTCAAGTACTACTCTTTTCTTTTCTTTGATTACTTTCTTACTGGTTTGTGCGAATTCAATGAAATATTTATGGTTATCATTTCAGGTATGCTTCAAGCATTGTTCCAAGATATGTGTATACATCCGGGCATTTTTGTATTAAGGTCAACAATCCATTGCTCTTTTAAACGTCATTAAAAAGTAAGAAAAATATAAATTGAAGAGTTTGCAAATGAAAAGTATAATAATATTATGACATGAAAATAAAAATAGGACTTGAAGTAAGATAAACGATCAAGGGTTAATAGGTCTTTACCCCCCTGTAATATAGGTCATTTTCAGTTTTGCCCCCTGTAAAATATTTTTTTTGATTTACCCCCCTGTAAAATATTTTTGTTTTGATTTACCCCCCTAATAGGCCAAACAAAAACGAAAAATTCTTGAAA
>Ga0228710_1010737_pt1 | contig 12127 bp, 6 predicted proteins | sample MedpolnodulmetaG_FD_177995 | JGI IMG/M metagenome (GOLD analysis project Ga0228710, IMG submission 177995) | Root nodule microbial communities from Medicago polymorpha collected in Santa Monica, California, United States - pink nodules | ecosystem: Host-associated > Plants > Roots > Nodule...
AATGAAAGGAATAAAGTAGGAAAGGGGGTGCGAAAGTCAAGAGTAATTATGAAACAAGGGGACAATGATAACAGTAGTACAAGGAAATAGAGTGGAAATTTCGTGGGTGACTTTTGAGTTGACTCTATGTCCATGAGAATCATTTTTTATAAGCTTGAGAAGTACTAAATTTTGTGTCTAAACACGACATTCTCCTCTTCTTTTCTTCCTTGTTCTCAACATAATGGAAAATCATATCACTATGCTCATAAAAATTACATACATTTTCTTAGTGATAATTTCTATAACTGTGGAAATCTCACCAACATCTCTTATCCATTCTGGGGAAAAAATCGTCCTTCTCACTGCGGCGCCAGCCCTCATTTTTACCTTAACTGCCATGAAAACAATGTTACTGCCATTCTCATATCCTCACAAAATTTCACAGTACTTGAAATCAACACAACAACTCACATCATGAAACTCAAAAGAACAGACCTTCAAAATCTTTGTTCTCCTAAGTTTGTTGATACTTATTTGTTTCCACCGATGTTTCAATATCTTCGAAATGTTGTAAACGTCACAATATACTACAATTGTACTATGACTATGACTATCCCTTTCCCTACCCGTCAATTTTTAGCATTATGTGATCAGAATTATGATTTCTGTTATTTGGGTGTTCAAAATTATTTTCTTGAAAAATACTGGAATTGCAAGAAACATATTCATGTGCCGGTAGCAGCAGATTTTGCTATACATACAAATTATTTTGATTCTATTCAACGTGACGTTCTTGAAATTGGCTTGGATGAGGGGTTTGAATTGGAGTCTACTGTGAATGAAAATTATTCAGATGGATCTATTGCTACTTCTACACACCGTCAAAAGATTATGTTTACATATCTCTTCGCGATAATGGCCGCGTTGCAATTTTCAATATTGTAGAGAATCATAGTCAAATACGACTGATGTGGCCTAATTGTGGATAGACCACAACATAATAAAATACACAATATTGTCGCAACCTAGACTGCATAAGAGTGCAGTGGCTCTTATACAGCTTAGTTATTAATTTTTTGGTATTGGTTTAGACATTCTTGTTTGCATGTTCAAGTGTTTATTTGTCAAATTTCAAATATTCAAGATAAAGTTAAACAAATTTTAGGGCTTAGTTATATTCAAGTAATTTTTTAGTCACTAATGTATTTAATTACTCTTTAGTTGAAAGAAATTTTGAGCATTTGTAGTGTGGAGTATTCAGTTATTCACCTAAGGAAAAATCAAAGGAAGGAAACAGGATGTGATTTTTCCATGAACTTTGACTTAATCAGCATATTTGACAACAAGTACATCTTAAGGGTATTTTGGTGATTTTATTGGTCAAAGTAGTTGTTGTATTGCATTTTGCATGCATGTGCAAAGCATTTATTTTCCTTATTTTTGGACCAACACACAATCATAGATTTCTTTTTCTGCTTTCTCATACATTCCATGTCAAATACCATATCAAATTAAAGTCATCCATTCATTTATTTATTATATAGTAAGTACAAAATGTAGAACCTGAACACTTTTATTGCGAGGTACTACACCTACGTATACCATTGTGGACATTTTGACTTATATCATGGATACTCCACCTACAAACTACAACAACACCCAAGACAATTTCACAAAAAGGCACATTTCAAGTTCAAGAAAACAAATATTGCGAGTTGGTCTACTATTTTTCCTGCATGTTCCCTCCCACAGAGGTAATATTATACTAGATATTGTTAGACATTAAATTTGAAAACTAATTAAACCATAGAAGTTGTTCTACTTCTAATCTTTGTAAAATGAGTTGCTCGTTAGTTATGTGTTCATTGAATTATTTATAATTTTTGGATAGACAAATGTAAGTGGCTAATTTGTTATGACAAAAAAAATTAGTAAGATCGAATACTGAACCTTCTACATAATAAATCATTGAGATAATAGTAGAATTTTTTTTACACCAATCATTAATCCCATTATTGAATAGTGAATACCATAGTTTGCGAAAACTCGAGTTCTAGTCCTATCTAAAACAATTGTTAGTGTTTGCTTACTTCTTGGTAGAGATGTAAATAGGTCAAGCTGGTATACAAGATTTTCAAACTAACTTAGGACAAGTCAGGTTAGGTCGCACTTTTTTATTAAATTGAGAAGGCTTAGACCTTTTTTTTTGTGGTGGTCGGGGTTTGAACCTCGAATCTTGCATATATTATACATTGTTCCAACCAACTGAACTTAGCTCACGAGGACTTTTTTTATTAGAAACTTATTTAGCTAAAAAGAACATATCACAAGGAATAAAAAAAAACATATTAGGCCTACCAGGTCAGCCTACTTAAGTAAATATAAAATAAACATATCAGAGTACATTAATTTTTTTACATATTTAAATGTATTTTTTTTTTGAAAGAACATATTTAAATGTATTATTAAAAAGTATAATTGATATATATGATATAATATGTAAACAAAATCACTAAAAATTCATGTTAAATATCAAAAGGAAGTTTGATCTTATTGATATATTAGCTTGGTAGTCTATTTAAACTTGAATCACATTAGTTACGTAAAGATCTGCTTATGAAATAGACTTTTAAACATATTATTAAATTAGTTCATTATGCTATACAAGTGTCAAACTAGTTCCCCCATTAGTTGAACTAATTTGTTCCCCGTATATTTTATAAGGCCTTGTTAACGAGTGTCTCTAGAACACTCTTTAAACATTTTAAAATAAACAATTATTCTTTAAAAAAGTCAAACATATCAATTTCCAAAATATTGATTACATGAATTTTCATAAATATATACTACTTATGATTTTTAAAAAGTGTTTCAGCTTATATTTTATATTATTTTTTGTCGGAAGCTGAATTAACTCATAAGAAAATTGTGAGAGATTCAAATGAGTCCTTTATTCATCAATAAAAATAATCACGCCCATTGAAATGTACAAACCGCGCTCTTCTTTCACCATTAATCAAAATTTTACAATTTTCAAGTTGACTTCTTCTATAACTTAAGCATCAAGTTTCAGAGCCTACTGTTTCATTATCATGCACACAGAAACTCCCCAATAAAACTTGCCAAATATATAATTACTAATAATTATTTTTAAACTTTATTCATAAAGAAGCAAGATAATGTAATTTACACTAATAGTTTAATATGTGGAAAATACTTAGTGAGTGTTTGGAACCGCTTTTAATCACTTATACCTCATGATTATTTTTTCTTTTCACCGTAAAATTTAAGAAGTTACAAACTGAAGTTTTGAATTGGTAGATGTACATCAACCATTATTTTGAGTAGCTTATCTTAAACAAATTGATAATTTTATTTTTATAAAGTAATGATTTTCATTATGGTAAATAAACAAACACAATACAACTTTTTAAAACAGCATCTAGTAAAAGAAGAATAATTGAAACAAAAATCTCAAAACAATGAAACAATACACAATTGTTTGTTTAGGAAGTTCGGCTATTGGCAACTATAATTCTATATATTATTTGTGTGAATTAAAGTTTACAATGTTACAAATCATATATATAATATTATGTTAAGAGTCCCACATCGAATAGAAGATGATCTGACAATGTGTTTATAAGTGGGGGCAATCCTCATCTCACAAGTCAGTTTTATGAGGTTGTGTTAAGCCCAACCACGACACACCCACTCACGACCAGCACTATTGGTCTTGGTTCGTTGACATAAATGGTGGGTAGCCCAATAACGGAAACCTGATAGCAGGTGGCCCAATGGATCTTGGAGAGGCTCTGATACCATCTTAAAAAACGTGGTTGGGCCTAACACAACCCCACAAAACCGGCTTGTGAGGTGAGGATTGACCCACTAATAAACACATTGTCAAGTCATCACCTATCCGATGTGGTACTCTTAACGGAGACTCCACCTACAAACTACAACAACACCCAAGACAATTTCACAAAAAGGCAAATTTCAAGTTCAAGAAAACAAATATTGCGAGTTGCTCTACTATTTTTCCCGCATGTTCCCTCCCCCAGAGGTAATATTATTCGAGATATTGTAAGACATTAAATTTGAATACTAATTAAACCATAGAAGTTGTTCTACTTCTAATCTTTGTAAAATGAGTTGCTCGTTAATTATCTGTTCATTGAATTATTTATTATTTTTGGATAGATAAATGTAAGTGGCTAATTTGATAAGGAGAGAAAAAATTAGTAAGATCGAATCTTGAACTTGCTACATGATAAATCAGAGGTAATAGTAGAAAAAAATAATTTTACACCAATAATTAATCCCATTATTGAATAGTGAATACTATAGTTTGAGAAAATCCGAGTTCTAGTCCCATCTAAAACAATTGTTAGTGTTTGCTTACTTCTCCATAGAGATGTGAATAGGTCAAGCCGGTCTACAGGGTTTACAAACTAACCTACGACGAGTCAAGGTAGGTTGGACTTTTTTTACTAAATAGAGAAGGCTTAGACTTTTTTATTAGAAACTCATTTAGCTAAAAAGAAACATATATCACAAGCAATAAAAAAATATCTTAGGCCTATCAGGTTAGCCTACTTAAGTAAATATAAATTCAACATATTAGTGTACATCAATTATTCATATTTTTAAATGTATTATTAAAAACTAGAATTGATATATGATATAATATATAATCAAATTCTCTAAAAATTCATGTTAAATATCAAATGGAAGTTTAATCTTATTTATCTATTTAAACTTATATCACATTATTAATATAAAGATGTTAATATGAAATAGACTTTTAAACATACTAGTAGACTATATTAGGCTATCCAAATATCATACCTAAAAAATAAGCCTATGGAAGTCACATGTGAGACTTATGCCCTTAAAAATTTTGCAAACCCTATTCATAGTATAAAACCTAAAATGTTTTCGCTCCTTTTTCGCGCATTCTTTCGTCTTGCAATGCCTTGAAACTTGAAATGATTTTTTTTTACTTTGTAATATATTCAAATACCTTCTAAGAACCATTGATCTTCAATCTTCATATCCTCGATCCTTCATGTGATGTATTGTTTTGTAGATTTACATGATTTCTCATTAAAAAGACTCAAAACACCTATAGAATTGCTGGTTTATGATAAAACTGAATTACACGACTCAAATGAAACAATTTAAAAAGTTCTTCGAACCATTGACAATTCCTATAATTGACTTGTAGTTTGCCATTAAATAAAAAAAAAACGTAACTAAAAATATCATATAATATTCCATAATTAGTAACTCCATTTCCAAATAAGATAGTACATCAAAACTTTTAATAGTAATATTAAAAGTAACACATCAATTATACACGTATATAAACATGTTATAAACTTATTTGTGACAGGTCATAGTAATATTCACCTGCATACATGCAAATGAAACAATATGATTAAAGTGTCGAAATTGTTAGACTAAATAAAAATAAAAAGTGGTACATGGTGTTCACTACAAGAAAATTACCATTTAGCTTTAGAAATTTTAGCTTCACACTATTTCGGATGCTAATATTACGTGTTTAGAGTCCAAAAATTCTGATGCAAAAGCATTTTTTTCAATTCATTTTTTTTATGCAATTTAGCATCAGACTTGTGGACTCTATAATACATATTGTTGACGCCAATATTTTTAAAATTTCATTTTCAATTTAGCGTCCATAAATACTAATGCTAAAGTTTTGTAATTTTTAATTTTACAAATAGCATCCATAAATACAGATGCTAAAAAATGTACACATTTTTTTCAATTTCTATTTTTTTTTATTTATTTTACAAAATTTCATTTCCCCCCATTTTTCTTCTTTCCCACAAATTTTTTCACGCTTCTCAAAATCTTTTTCTCCACCACTATTTTATTTTCTTTTTTCTTCTTACAACAATTCATTTCTTCAATAAACAAAAAGAAAAAACCATTGAGAGTCACTTTCCCAAATCCACTCCATTCAACCAAAATCACCGTCCTCTTCAAAATCGATGGTTTTCATTTGCTACCAATAAATCGATGCCAACCGAATCGATGGTTTCAATCCAATTCTGAGCAACAGTTTCAGGTTTTTAATTCTTCTTCTGTTTAACCAAAATCACTGTTCTTCTTTCTTAAATCGATGGCTATCATGTTTTTAGAATACCCTTTTAATTTTTCTACTTCTTTATTTATTAAATTTTGATTTTTTTTATGCTACTTTGAATGTTTAGGCTTAAAGGGTATCTCAGTAATCAAGTTTTTGTTGGTTTCACCCCCTTTCAGGCCAATGTTTTCATGATCTAATCCATCAAAGGAAGTTGGTGTGGTTAGAATGTTAGTTCTCTTTACTGCCTAAACGAAGATGCATTCAAAAGATGCACATTTTGGTGGTTTAAAAGTGTGTCATGATACGTGGATTCTAACTTTGCACACTTGGTGAAGGTTTTTTATTTTTTTATGATTATTGTGTACGATTTCTGAATAAATGAATTGATAGGAAAAACAATTTGATCCCAATGTCACCATTATATAGATTCATCATTCATATTTTGATTTAATAGGATATATGATTTTTTATCTTTGTATGTTTATTGTATATGGGTTCTTTAGGTTGTTTATGTTTGGGTAAAACAATTTGCTTTAAATGTAGAAGTTGGAGGCTTGGAGCATCAAGAGGAACTAATTTGAGGTGGGTTTCTTAAGCTTTGATTATAGAAATTTCAGCAAAGTTATGTTTTGGACAAAAAGTAGTACTGATGCACACATACTGTGCACTCGGTCCTTAGGGTCATATAGGAAGGAAAAATGTTGATTTGAACATTTTATAAAAGACACTAATTAGTAATGTAGATTATGAGATTATTCTAATTTAATAAAGTTATTAAGGGGTTTTTGATTTTGTAGAACCTTAGAATTTATATAGAATAACTTAAGTTAATTAAACAACCAACTTAGGTACCTTACTACCTTGAAGAGTTAAAAAGACAAGGGACATTGTGGGTAAAAGAACAATCATGTACGGCTAAGAAGTTACTATTGATTATTAGGGATATTAAGGTGAAATATAGTAATTGTATTTGAAAATGAGTATGTAATCATATTTGAATGCCCTAAATTCTTATGAAGCACGTTATTTTGAGTTAAGACAAACTCGAATCTGACAGGTACTTTGCAAAATGAATGGCAGTAGAACTGTCTGCTGTTATAGAAGTGTGTATACTATGCTCATGTCAATTTTCTGAACTGTTTTGGCAGGTGTAACAAATTAATGAATAATGAATTATTGTTGTAGAATGTAAATATTTTAACGATTGTAGTGTCAAGTTAATTAAGGTGCACTATGACCGTTAGTAAACATTCAAGGTTAATGATTGAATGTAAGATTAGTGTCGGTGGGTATTGATTTATTATAATCTAACGCGTTGCCGACATAGGAGACAATATTGGATACGTCTCACATCCAATATTGTCCGTAAAATTGACAAGATAAATATTGTTTGTTCAACTTTAATTATTTTTTAATCATTATGTGAAGTTTTTTTTATCATGTTACTATATAGAAAATTGTCATATACCCATTTTAGGATTAATGATTTATGGCCTCTTATGGTGTAGTAGAAATCCACCGAGACAAGTAGGTTTCACCCCACTTTGTTTATTTTTAGACTCTCAGTTACCAAGAAGTAAGGATATTCCAAATTGACCATGTTGGATCGGAGACTTGTTAATGCAATCCTCTTAATGTTACTTCATTTTGGAATGTTGTTTCGTCTATGAGTGATTTCAAACTTATGTTTTGTATATATCCCTAGAAGTCTTGAACTAAATTTTAATCAAGAATGATGTATTTGAAGTACGTTGTAACTAAATTATGATGTCTCTCATATTTATCTAAATCTTGAACTAGTGATAGTAAAGTTTGAATATGTCCAGGATGATTGAACGACATGTGTGAAGTTTTTTTTTTTGTAGATTTAATTATCTAAGTATCAAAAAAATGTCCTATAATGATATTCTAGCCTATTTCATATTATGGGATGTTACACTCGATATCTGCAAATTTATGTCGCATTCTGGTATTTGCATCATGCATTGTAATTTGAGACTGCATGCGTATTGCTTTTTGGAATAGGCATGAAAACTGCATTATACATGTGCTTGGTGATTTGTTTCAATATGAATAAGTTGTGTTTATTTTTACCAGGATAACTATCAGGAGCGTCCGACTAAGCTAACGAAGATTGATGACCACTCTACTAGTGATACGCAAGAGGTGGACGGAAAGGCAAGACTTCGATTATGGGGTAGATGTTCTGTATACTAATTTTATGGATTATGTTTAGTTTCTACTAATTTAACTCTAGGATTATGTTTAGTTTCTACTAATTTTATTGTTACGACTTTATTATGTGTGTTCTTTATAATTAGATGCCTCAGTTTCATGTCTTATTTTAATTTCTATAATATCATATTATTAAGTCCTAAACATTATTTTGTAAGTCTGATTAGGGGTAGTTAACCAACAAAATAGTCATATCTATTCAGGTTAACTAGTGTAATTGAACTAAATTTATATGCATACACTAATTTTAGCATCCACAATTTCGAACTCTAATTTTGACAGAATTTTAGCATCCACACATGCTGATGTTAAATTCTGCTTAACTTTTAGCGTCGACTTTTATAGATGCTAAGTAGCGTCTGCATAATATATACTTTTAATATGCCTTTAGCTTCAATTTTAGCGTCCATTTTATAGATGCTATTTTAGCGTCAGTTGGATGCTAGTGTTTAGCATCCAAGCTTTTACTGTCGTCAATTTTTTTGACTCTATACTGATGCTAAAAGGTTGTTAGCATCCACAATTAGCCTTTTAGCATCCATTTTTCTGCTGAATCTAAAACACCATTTTCTTGTAGTGGTTAGGAAGTCTCACTCACCTATTTATGTTTGTGAGTTTCTAATAACCATAATTACCATTTTCATTTAGACTATCTATAAAAATAAAAATAAAAAGTGGTACATGGTGTTAGGAAGTCTCACTCACCTTGGGAAGCAAGTAACTCTAGCAAGTCAGCGAAATTAATGTTGTTATTCCGTCTGCCCTAAAACGTGTAAAGAAGGAAGTTGAAAATAACATCGATATATATATAGTTGGATTTTTTAGTCTAGGAATATTGGATACTCTTCGATACAATCGATTGTATATGATATAATCACTACTAGAAAACTCGGATTTAGCGACGGCTAAAATCCATCGCAAATTAGGCAAAAATCACTACAAGAAATAGTGCAATTTGCCAGGGAATTATGCCAAGAGCATGAACCCTTGGGAAATTTACCAGGAGTAAGGCCAGGGAAACTCCTGGCAAATTGCAACCGGTTGGAACAGAGCCTACCAAGGGTAACCCCTCGCAAAAGCCCTGGGAAATTGCTAGGCGAGAAACTCAAATTCAAATTCCACTGCAAAAAGTGAAAGCTATCATGTGAATAGACCATTCTCCTGCCAGGTTCCTGCTGTCTTGACCAAGTTTCCAATTTTCCAGGAGCCTTCCCACGCAGAAGCCCTCACAAATTGCACTGTTGTCTACAAAAGCACTGCTGCTTGAACTGCAATAAGCTTCCCTCTCACTCTCTCAGTACGCCTGCTTCTCTCTCACAAAAAAAACAAAAAACCTCACCATCGAAGCTTCCCAACTCAGATCTCTCTCTTCCACAACAACTCAACAATCGAATCTTTCATCTGTTTTACCATCAAAACCTAGAAGCTTTCATCCAAACACCCAAAAGCTTTCTCACTTCCCTCTGTTCTCTCTCTCACTGAAGAACTCTATTCAAAGGTATTTTCATCCTTTTTCAATTCTCATGCCTTGATCAATTTGTTGTATCATTTGGAGATTAGGGTTTAAAATCTTTGTTTTTTAATTAAATTAAACCCTAAATCACACTATATATTCAAATATGTTCTTCCGAATCCAATTTGTGTTTCTTTTTGTTCACAGAATCTTGTATTAACACCCAGTGGAAACCCAGCTGCAAGGTTATGAATCATCATAGCAATCTTTATATATTGATTGATTTACTGCCAAGTTGTGATTTTGGATATTAGGGTTTCTAATTTTGGGGGTTTTATGATTTGTTGTCAATTAGTGATTTTGAGTTTTATGTTTGCTTTAAATTTTAACTGTTGCCATGTTCTTGATTCAACAAATTGTGTTTTTCTTGTTAACTTAGTTTGTTGATTCAGCAAATTTTGAGTAGATACTGTGTTTTGAATGTGTTGCTGAAAATTTCATGCTTACTTTAATATCAGATATCGTTGTTGCACATTGTTTTCTTTTTTTGAAAGCTTTTATTATTTCCTAATTCTACGATACATATGTTAGTTGTGTGTGGTATGATGGTATCATGCCTCAGTTAACCTGCCTGCACTGTCCTTACAGGAACGAAAATATGAGAAGTTCCCAGGGCTTCAAAGTTTTGCATTCATGGATGTATCCCCAATCTGTTCTTCCACCTTCTATCATATCAGTGTTGCGCTCATCAACTGTAGAAAGAGGTTGTCAAGCCGCTTTTGACTTAACTCATTTGCAGCTCCTTTGTCATTTTCATTTCTCTATTTTCCTTATGTTCCATTTTTCCTCTTTATAAAATAGAATTGGAGTTCTTAAGGAAATGACAAGTGGCTTGGGAAGAATCCTTTCATGACCTCCATTACATGCTTCGGAAGAACATATGTGGCCTCTTTTATGGTATTTATTCATGTCCTTTACTTTTTTGCCAGATGGAATTATACCGATTATAGAAATCTTCTTATATCATGTTTTTATGTTTGCGCTTTCATTGTTCTCTGTATTTGTGATTTGTAATTTAAATATTGAGTCAAATGCACTTCATTTGCTCCCTTTTTTATATCATGTTTCTGCTAAAAGATATGAGGAAAAGTTTAACAAGTTATTAATACCAGAAAAGACAATAACACAAACCTCAAATTTTAGAAACTTTCAAACTCCACATACTAAATATGAAGCACACTAGTGCTATCATGACCCAAAGTTTAATCCCTTTATTAATGAAAGATGAGAGCTCTGGCCTGTATAACAGATGAACTTCCTTCACCCTTATATCCACCCTGAGTTTGCGCCTTTGTGGTTGAAATTGCTAGAATTGTAAGGTTTATGTTATCTGTGTATTTGTGTACTTGTAATTCATGCAGCCTTGTCTTTATATAGGATTCACTACAAGAAATTTGTTATTTTGCAACACATAATTTGCGACAGTTCATTAATAAGGGTCGCAATTGTATATTTGAGGCGGGTGTTGCGACTGGTAATCCCAACCGCTGCAACTTTTGGAGTGAAATAAAGTGCTCTTTTAGCATATAACACACTAAACTTTTTCTCTCTCCTGAATTCTCAAGACTTATAGATCTGTGAAGGAAAAAACAAACCCCACCGTCCAGAATCCGAAAAATCCCAAAAGTGAAACCTTCAATCGATCGTCCCTTCAGTCGGCCATCCCAAAAGTTCTTCTCTTCTCTCACGGTTGTTCTAAACCTTCAATCGATCGTCCCTTCTTTCTTCTCTCATGTCCGATTCAAACCTCCAAGCGAAGAAGAAGATGTAACCCTCAAATTGAACCTAATCTCCTTCACTGTGTGTGGCCCCTTTCTCCTTTCCTCAAATTCGTTCCCAATTTGGTTAAACCCTAGTTTCAGCCTCTCAGGTCAGATCTGCTTCTTCACTTCATCTTTCATCCGAAAAAAGAGACAATCCAAACAGAATGAAAAATCGTAAGTTTTTTCTTCTTTATCCCTCTTGTTTCTTGATTTTCTTTCAACAGTTTTGTTTTAATTTCTAGAAAATTGGAACCTTATTATCAATAACTATTATTCAAATTGGAAATTTATTATTAATAACTATTTTGGTTCTCTCAACAATATTATGAATTTGTAATTTGTTGTGGGGGAAATTTACAGGGGGAAATGGCAGCTCAAAGTCTTTGAAGCTACTTGCTCAATCTGGTTGGAAGAAAAAGGTCTACCTTTTGATTCTTGTGTTTCTCTTTTGACTATTCAAGGGTAACAAGAAAAGCAAATATGTTGTACAATGGGCACTTAACAAGTTTGTTC
>Ga0228710_1010738_pt1 | contig 12127 bp, 6 predicted proteins | sample MedpolnodulmetaG_FD_177995 | JGI IMG/M metagenome (GOLD analysis project Ga0228710, IMG submission 177995) | Root nodule microbial communities from Medicago polymorpha collected in Santa Monica, California, United States - pink nodules | ecosystem: Host-associated > Plants > Roots > Nodule...
GAAAAAATAGTAGACACTTGTCTTGACGTTTATAAACTTAAATAACGTTTTTATGTAAGATATAGTCTTCCATATTTAATTTAAAATACTTGAATAAAAATTGACTGAACATTTACTTCTTCATGTTCTATATTATTAATATTTATATAAAGAATCTATTTTTAGACTACATAAAAAAAGTAGGGTTAAACTATTCCGCCATCGGGTAAATTGAGTAATATCATAAAAACCAATGAATAGTCAATAGATGAAAAATAAAAAAGAGGAGAGAAAAACTATAATACAAAATTGAAGAAGTATCATCTAATAGTTGCTTGAAGAAAGTGACTATGAACAAAATTATCATCACATGTATATCCTTCTCATTTGTTTAACGAATACAATGAGTGACTAAATTATCATGAATAGGAAACTTATCATAGTTAAGGAATAAGAAACAGTTACTTAAAATTTGCATTAATACAATGAAAGAGTAATTGAAGAGATATCATCCAATAGTTTCAATAACCTTTAATCAACTCTTTTACTATTTTTAGAGATATAAATATTTTTTGGACTAAATATAAAATATTATCATTATAAATAATTATATTGGTCATTTTATTTTGTCATTTGTAATATTTTTCTACTAATATTGTCTTACCATTCTTTAATATATTATGTATAATATTAAAATACGTAAATGGCGACATTACATGACAAAAAAGTAAGTGTACCGAAGATATAAGTGTGAAAATAAATATATAATAGATGATAACAATTAGCACTACATTCATATAAACTAATTAGAAATAATTTAGTTAAACTCTATACAATTTCTGTATAAAACAACTTTAAAATAAATTCAATAAATTTAAATGTTTATGCAAATAGTGGTTAGGGTTGTAGCCAAAAAAAATAGTAGTTAGGGTTGAAAAAATATACTTATATGATCTGTCTTTTTTCATAGGCTTGTCGAGGTGGATGCATCAAAAGCGAAAATAGAAGCCTCATTTATCCACTTCTCCCTAAAAAAATAATATTTGAAGCAATCTCTTCTCCTAATTGACATGAAAAAATCACCACATTCACCTTAAAGAATAAACTTAAAAAGTTTAAAAAGTAAACTAATGAACTTTGTATCAATAAACAAAGTATCCTTAAAAAAAATCAATAAAGAAAAGTAGAGCTAAAATATTTTTCTAATCTAATAGTAATTTGAGTCCCTATCATGTCATATATTAGAAAACAATAAATAATCAAGAGATGAAGAGTAACGAAAGTGATGATGGTGGATGGGGTTTACCATAAGATAAAATCGAAGAGGCATCATGATTTCATAGAGAAAATGATGATGAAATAAATCAGGGATAGTTTTTGATAGTGATGACTCAATATCCGCCACTAAAGCAATTCACCATACAAGAACAATTTTGGTTCAATAGGAATTTTTATAACTGAAAATGAAAATAGAATGTGAGGGAGATGATGCATAACTTGATGAGTGAATTCTCTCTTTATAGCATAATAATATAGTGTTATAAATATACCAATAAATTGCTTTAGTGAGAATTGTTGCATAAAGTTTTTTTAAGGAAAAATTAATAGAATGACAATCATCAAAGTAACCGATTAATTTTAAGGAAAAAATATTTCAGCTATTGGATAGATTGAAACCGTTGGAAAATGAATAGGAAAAACATTGAATTAGTGGAGGATAACATTAAATTTATGTAGTAAAAAATAGTAATTAATTAATAATTATAAGAAATGATAGTATAAGGTTTTAGCATAGAGTATGATGCTTTTTTAGAGATGTCACGTCATCACAATGGAAGCTTAAGAATAGTTCAAATTTCTAATTCAAAGATATATAGATAAATAGATAGATGGTTAATTGTCAATTAAATTACGGTTGATTCTTCTAGAAACAAGAACATAAATATAAATATTAGAGAAAACCTTATTCCCCTTCCTCCTTGTTTAATTGATTTAACATTGTGTAACACATTATCGAGTTAACTCATGAACTAAATAAGTCGAACTATATAAAGCTCAAGTTCAGCTCATTTAGTTAACAAATTTATTTTTCAGCTCAAGCTCAACTCATTTGGTTCATGAATCAAACTCAACATGTTAACTGTCGAGTCGAATTTCAAACTATGTTCGAATTTTGAGATGGTTCGGTTTATTGTCAGCCCTAGTATAGGCATTAGTGAGTTTCATATAAGATCCACATAAATTAACAAATAGATTTTTTTTTTAGAAACCTACCATACCTTGATGAATGCATTCGATGTTAATTATTGAAAAAATAAAAACAAAATTAATATATTATTAATTTTAAATCAAAAAATTAATTTTGAAAATATTAGATAAATCACAGGGCAATTGAATTTCTTTAATTATCATAAATTAAACATGACTCTTAAATTCACATATTTCAATTACAAACAACACAGACAAAAATAGATGCACAAACCATGAATAAAGAATACACATCCTCATGTAATTATGCAAAAAATTCGTTTGTAAATATACTTTAATCCGTTTGAAATATACTTTAACCGAAATTTGTCTGAAATCGATTGAAAATTACTAAAATAATTGCATGTTAGAAATCCGTCTAAAATCCCTCTAAAACAAGTTGGCACATACAACTTCAATTTACATTTACAATGAGGGATTTGCAGACGGGAGAATGTCCTTCCAAAATCCTACAAAGATTATTCCATCTGAAATTGGTCTCCAATCTGTCTATATTAAAATTCGTGTAAAAATGCCTTTTTTTAGTAGTAAGTGGTGTAAGAATAGTTTGCATCATTAGTTTTGAAGTAATATGATGTAATATAACTCTCGACATCCATACACAAAATTTATATGTCATTTCTTTTCAACAAACTCTTTATTAGTCAACTCCCATTTTTCTTATTGATAATATATATTACAATAGTCTCCGACAACAGTAAAAGTGAACCCCTTGAGGATAGAAATAATTAAGTATAATGTTGATTCTACACAAACTGATTTAATAAATAAGCAACTACCTAAGATGAAGACTTATACATTTAAAAATAAGAGAAGTAAACTCCCTGTCCAATGGTTAAGATTTTCAAACATTGGTCACGAAAATTAGTTCTTTTAGTTGTAAATATTTAAATCTTCGGATAATAGATAGTTGTTTATTTATTAAATTGCTTCTAATGCATATTCAACACTTCACCACTCAACATAATTGATCTCAGGATAATCTTCTACCATTATAGTCAACCGTTGTTGATCATGTGAATTAATTAAGATAAGAAAGAATAGATACGATGTATCGCCAATAAAATGATAAAAAAGAGGTTTTGTCGGAACAAGGGACAAAGAGTTAAAATCAACTCGACCCTCAAATGTTTCCTATGTTGATACATTTGACAAGTACTCATGTTTTCAAGGTGCACAAATTTCTTCCGTAAAATAAAAGGTGCACAAATTTCTTTTATAAATAAAAAATGTGCAATTTCTTTTATTTCATATTTAATATACAGGAAATAAATGTAAACCCATATAGTTATATAATAATATTACCTTGAACTTTTATCAATAAATGGTATGCAGAAACGGGAAAAGTGTGTGTAAGGTTTGCAGAAACAGAAAAATGTGGTGGTTAGAGACAGAGAGAATTATTCACCAAACAAAAAGGATGTTGAGATGATTGAAAATAATGATGGTAGCTGGAATCAAGGTTGTTAAAATCGGGACTTTATTTTAGGTCGAAAGGAAATAGCAAAATCGAGACTCGTAAAATCGCAATCAAAATCGAAGGATTTTATTTAAGGACTTTTTTAGAATCGTTAGAGGAAATTGTAAAATCGCAATCAAAATCGATGGATTTTACCAAAAAAATAATAATACTAAATATATGTTATAAATGGTATATAGTCATAAATGACTTAGTTTATAAGAAATCGTAAAATCGCAATCAAAATTGATAGATTTTGCTTATTTTGGGATTCTGATTTGAGTCGTTGAAGGTGAAGAAAGTCGCAAAATCATGGATTTTAGGACTTAAGTTGGGATTTTGACAACAATGGCTGGAATGATCTCTCCAAAACTCTCATTGGACTCCTCTGTCCCTTCATTTTTGTTTTTCTTAATGTTCTCAAATGTGTGCTTCTGACTTGTTATTTTTCCATAGAACTTATTTATACTACAACTCATCTAGGTTAAGCTCCATTGTTAATTGAGGAAAATTCCAAATTTTGTATAGTAGGTGGAATGAAAAAAAATTGTGGTACAATCCTGCAGAGTTTGTTACAACGAAAGAGGTGTGACCATGTGGTTACTGTTTTGCCTTTCACTTGCATATGTACAACAGTGCAAGTGTTTGTTAGAGTACATGAAATAAGACGAAAAACTAATGTTTTTTGGTCTACTAAAAAATATTTAGTCAATATAAAAAATAAAGGGAATATTCCAACAGTTGGCTTCAATATCTCTGATCAACCTTCCCACCAGCTGTTAAATTTCTTAAAGTTTGCAAATCAATGGAAGCATTAAAAGGAAAAATCGACGCAACCAAATTGCGAGCCTCCAAACTTCAAGAACCGCTAGTCTCTCAGTTTCCAATATCAGGTTCATTACCATCACCACAAAAATTTATCTTCGACTTCTCTCATGATATTGTTTTTGAAATTCTGCCAGTATAATTGTTTTAAATATTGCAATTACATTGCAATTTTTATGTTGCCGAGAATTGCAGTCAAATACCGCCAATGCGACCTAGGTTGAGGTCTCGTTATTGTTGTAGCTTCATAAAAACCAATACATCATGATGTAGTCTCGTAGATTGTGACCGTAGACCTTTATTTTAAAATCTTGCGTGTGTTCTGTATATAATCTAATTATTGTGATTCTTAATGATAGGCTACTTATGAAAACTTCGAAGATTGGTGTAAGGAATATAACAGAACGTACTCTTCAGAGAAAGAGAAGCACTACAGGTTCAAAGTGTTTAAGAAAAGGTATGCAATGATCACACGCCATAATCAAATCGGAAATTCTGGTTCGGAACTTGGCCTCAATGATTTTGCCGATCTATCCTCCTGGGTTGAACTCGCTCATCTTGGGGAAGGACATCCATCACCGATGGTGTTAGGGTACAATAACTTGGTCCACATGGTTTCCTCCTTTAATTTTATAATTGGCATTGTTATTTTAATCATGTGTTCAAAATTGATTGCTTGCTTACTAATATATTTTGTTCTTGTTTTTTAGTGTGCCTTGCAGGATGAAATATTATATGGATTGCAGGAAGAAATATTTTGGCTATTAGGATGAAATAAACGATCTTGGAAACTTCAACATCGTTATCTTGTTAAGTATATAGGTTTATGGAGGTTAGAGGATCCATAAGGAATTCAAGACTTAGAATCTTATAAGTTTTAAATCTTGAATGCAGCATTATTGTTTTTCAAGTTTCCACTCATTAGAAAAACTTTTATATGACATGCACTATGCAGGACTTACCATTGACATATTAACTACAAAACAATGAAATCAATAATACCTTGCAACATACAACCTTCATCAACATCAGAATAGAGAATAATCTGAAATTCTCTCAATCAGGATTAATTATATGATTTTGAAAAATGAAACAGATTATGTAATCCCCAACAATAGTGGACCAGTCTTGACTTCCACTGCTGTCTATGCATACAGGTTTCAAGAAAGGAGATATTTTAACTATATTCAGCAAATGCAAGATTCGATGACTTTCCATACAGTCCATACTTAGCTTTTTAACAAAGATAACAAAGAGTAAAGAAAAATGTTATCTGTAAATACTTAAAAATTATTTACATAGAAAAGTCAATCCAACGGAAAAATAGTTGCAGGCTTGCAGAAAACAATCAGTTAAAAAGTATGCAAGGAAGATAATCTTGAAGGAACATCAAATATCTTACAAAATATATGAATAAATTCTTCCTAACTAGCTAAATAGTTACTTGGCCATTTATTTTTATGACAGGTATGTGAGCAATGTTGGACCAATGTTCCCCTCTCTCATTTCCATACCTATCTTCTAGCAGAGGACATTCTTTAATGCTCAATAGCTTAAGAGATGAAGGGAGCCTGTCTTCTGGCAGTGACTCAAGTCTTGGACAATTTTCAAATTTTAATGATTTAAGAGCAGAAGGCAATGTGGCTTCTGTCAAATCCTCAAGCCTTGAAAAATATCGAAATCGAAGTGTTTCAAGAGAAGAAAGGTGTCGAAGTCCAATTCCTTCAAATGATTTCATTTTCGAGAGATGAGTGATTGTGAGAGACACAAGGGAAATAGGCAGCAACCGCTCACTCAACAAGGTGTTAACAATATCATCGTCACCTCCAATACTCAATTTCGAAAGAGAATTCATGTGTTGGAGACCCCATTCAGTTACAGGCGTTGATATTCCCACTGATACAATATAAATTGATCGTAGTTTTGGAGGTAGGCAGGCTCCTTCACATAATGGTAACTTATGTTCTTCTGAAAGATCATAAAGAGATAAATGTTCAAGAGCAGTGAGGGTGTCCATCTGTTGAGGTAGTGCCTTACAACGACTGATTGAAAGTGATTGGATGGTTGAGGAACGAGGGAGAGAACGGTCATATAAAAAAATGGACTCTAGATTCCGACAGCCGTAAATGTGAATACTTTGGAGTGCAGGGAAACCATCCAATGGGAAGGCGGTAAGTCCTTGACAACTATTCCATAACTCCAATTTCACAAGTGATGTGTAACTGCTCCATGTTTCAGAAGGGAAGAATGTTAAATTCGGACACCGATGAATAACAAGTGACTGTAATGAAAGGGGAAGACCATCAACTGGAAATGAAGCAAGAGAAGGAATATCATTGAGTGTCAAGTGTTGAAGACAATTGTTGTTTATTATCATTTTAGGCAAATACAATAGTGTATGGAAGCACCATATTCTTACGTCATGCAGCAAACACGGAGAATCATTCTGAAGTAACGACCACTGAGTTCGTTCAGTATCCCTAGGAGAACCCATAATAGTTATTTTTTTGATTGAGGAGAGCCAATGAAGATTTTTTGGTGTAGGCAAGAGATTATGACAACCATTTATTTCAATTTCTTGTATGGAAGAAAGGTGGCTAGGCAAATGTCCCTTCAATTCAGGACATTGGTTTAGCCGTAAAGTTTTAAGTTGAGGAAAAGGAAATTTGTCACCTTCAAATGGAAGCCATTCCTTCCAATTTGGCATGTACCAAAATTCTAGAAGTTCGAGAGATGGAAATGATTGGAATAAAGAATCAGTATTTCCTCCTCTCTGGACAAAATAAAACTCTGAACCAATTGTCTCCAACATCGTCATGCCGCTAATCAGTAGGTACTTGAGAGAAGGTAGCTGCCCTAATGGTGGAAGCATTATGCAATATTTACAATTATTGATGCGCAGGGACACCATATTAGAAAATAAAGAATCTCCCAACCAACTCGGGAAGGTTGTCCCACCATACAAGCGAATGCTCAGTTTCTTCAAGCTTACTGATGGTTTCAATGCATCTAGCACATCTTTTTCTACTTGTGAATTTTCAGTTTGTTCACCCCATTGTAACTCCAACTCCTCGATTTGTTCCTTGCTCTTTAGATTGGCATCATAAGCTCCCATGGCATCAATGACATTATGAAGGTTTTTGATGGTAAGTTTTCCATGCAAGTGTGGGAATTTTCGAAGCTCGTTGATACCTAACCCTGTGTGCTGCTTTCCCACTACAAAAAAGGTAAGAGTTTGAAGACTTTCCAGCGCAACAATTTCCATTGGCATCTCCTTTATGTTTGTACCACATATGTCAAGGTGACGTAAACTAATCAACTTTCCAATATGCACCGGCAATTCAGTGAGATTCCGGCAATTAGATAAAAGCATGGTTTGCAAATTGTGAAGGTTACATATTGTTTCAGGCAAGCTTTTGATTTCAGTGTGTGAGACATCTAGATAACGCAACTGCACCAAATTACCAAATGAATCTGGTAGCATGGTGATGTTTGTATAGTTTGATAATGATAGCACACGCAACCTTCTAAGTGATGGTAGCAAATCATAAACCACCATTTTAGACAAGTACTTTTTTCCCGTCCATGTGCCAGTAGGTAGAAAGCTTCGCAAGCATTTGAAATCATAGAGGATCTCAAACTTCTTGAAAATGTCATACTCTTCTTGGTTAAATGAAAAATGGCGTACATTTTTGAAGATTTTATCACATTCAAGTTTCCAACAACTTTTTCCTGATACCAATGTAGCTAAATCATTGACAAGGTCATGCATGAAAAACTGATGTTTTCCATATTGCTGAATTAAGGATCTTGATAAAAATTCATCGAAGTAGTCATCACCTAGTTCCTCTGCTGCATTTTCACCTTGAGAATGTTCGAGGAAACCTTCTGCCATCCACAACAAAACCAACTGCTTCCTATCGATAATATAATCCTTGGGAAAAATTGAACAATAGGCAAAACATCTTTTCAAATGCGAGGGAAGATCTTGATAACTCAAAAACAAAGAAGGAAGTATATTATCATTTGGTAGGTTCCATATATCACTGTTCAAGATTGCGGTCCACTCTTTTCTATCTACCTTTGAACGTAGAAGTCCTCCAAGTGTTTTAGCAGCTATTGGCAACCCTCCACATTTTCTTGCGATCTTCCTACCAATTACTTCTAGGTCTATGTATTTGTTTTCATCAAACCTGACAATTTCAAAAGCATGCTTTGAGAGTAAAGACCAACAATCTTCGTCAGAGAGAGGGTCTAATTTGTGGACAGGAAACGTGTGTGCAACATCTGCAACTTTTTGTTGGCGAGTTGTTATGATCACTCTGCTTCCAGTTATTCCATTAACGAAGGGACTTATTAGCTCATCCCAATCATTATAACTCTGATTCCACATATCATCCAACACAAACAAAAATCTCTTCTCCCTCAAGTTTTTCTTTAATTCAACTTGAAGGAAATCAAGATTATTGCTTTCCCAAGATCTTGAAGTGATAGATTCAAGAAGAGTTTTGGTTACTCTCAGAATATCAAAATCCTCTGACACACAAGCCCATGCCTTCAAATCAAAATGTTCTTGAACTTCTTTATCATTGTAAAGAAGTTGAGCAAGGGTTGTTTTTCCAACACCTCCCATGCCCAAAATTGCGACTATACCTATATTAATGCATGTGTCTCTTTGTGATAACAACATATTCATTAGTTTTTGTTTATCATCAGTCCTACCAACCATAAAAGATTCACTTACTAATGAACTTGAAGGCGTTCTACGAGAAACTCTCCCACTCACAGTTTGCAAACCGAGGATGTCTCTCTGCTGAGCAAAAAGTTGGAGCCTTTCGCACATGATCTTCATTTGGGAATTGATCTCTCCATAGAAACTTTTAAAAGGAGACGAAAGAAAGTTTCGCACCTGATTAGTGATAGTTTCAGCTTGCGTATTCTCCATCTTGCATCGCAAGGAATCATAACTGATTTGGTTAAGCAAATCCTCGGCATCCAAGATTGCATCTTTCAACTCATCAAGCCATTGTTTGACAGCAAGATTGTTGATTTGTTTAACCTCTGCATCATCCAACACAGCCTGAAAAGCCAGCAGTGTAGTTTCTAATTGTGTCAAGAGTGATACATTCAACTTTTTATTGTTGATATAATCTTGAAACTCTTTTGAAGCTAGTTTGTCCATTAAGGTTTGTACAGAAGCAGAGAGAAATGCTCCTCCAACCAAAGCTACTGCCATCTTTAACACCTGGAAAGTTGTTTCTAATTGAGCAAAGAGTGATAAATTTGTAAATAAAAGTGACAGATAAAAGTTGAAGAAAAAATGACTACATCAAAATATAGTGTTGTGTTTGTATATAGGTACTAAATTACAAAATTTTATGCGATTATATCAAGCTCATTTGATTAAACTATGAAATTAAATGAGTTAAATGTTTATGGCTCAATCTAGTAAGAAGAAAATACCGTAAAATTTGAATAAAAGAAGACTATCCAATATAGTAGATATTATTATGATGTAATATAATTTTTCGTCAAGCCCACTTTCCTAGACTTTACATCTGGTGCATAGACAACTCTCCTATTTTTATTATAAGAAAAATTTATGTTAAAGAGTCTCACGTTGGATAATAAATGGTCTGACAATGTGTTTATAAATAGAGATAATTTTTACCCCATAAGTCGGTTTTGTGGAGTTGTGTAAGACTCAACCATAATTTTTATGATGGTATTAAAGCTTGCTCAAAATTTTTTAAGATGGTATCGAAGCCTATTCAAAATTCATTCAATCATTGCTATTAGGTTTTCATTATCGGACGACCCACCATTTACACCAAACCCAATAGTGTTGGATGTGAAGAGTGTGTTAAAGGGTCTTATATTAAAATAAGAAATAGCCACCATAAAAAGTATCAACTTGGACTTTAAAAGTCCCTGAATCTTTTGACACAAGCCTTGTTGTTCGTGTTCCATTATCATATTACTCACTCCGATCCTATATACAAGAGAATGCTAGATAACAAAAATTGATGTATTTGTTTTAAATTTTAACAAGATACATGATTAGAGAGTATCATTCTAAAGTTTCTAGACCCGTTGAATTTTATAATGGGTTCCTTGTCCAACTTTTGTTTAGTTCTAAGGGAGGACGGCATCTACATGCAAGGAAGTGATCCACTAAAAGAAAATGGAATAAAACAAACACTGTCTAATTAAAAATCAAAGAATACATAGAGAACATTTTTTTTCTTCATGAGTCCTCCTATGTGATGTAATCATATTCAAGATATGATTAGGTAATAAATATGAATATCTCTCTTAATCAAAATTTAAATCTTAATTCGTCATATAATATAGAAGTTTAATCCCTTTCAATTTTTAATTTGTATTGTATTTCAACTTTGTTTAAATGTCGTATTTGTAAATTATGCAGGTCAATTCCCGTAAATCATATTTCTATGCCAATTAGGCCGGCAATATTAAATAGAATATTTTATACAATTATTGGTGTACCGGTCTTGGTATTAAAAGCTTTTATTTTACATGCTGATGTTACCTACTCAATTCCTACAAAAGAAAAACCTACTCAATGCTTTCTTTTTTTTGACCAAAAAAAGAAAGAAAGAAAGCAAAATAATTATTTGTAGCTAGATTTTATAAGCAAAATGCCTAGAGACAAAAATAATTCATATATTAAAACTTGGCTTAGGCCTCTCTAACTATTGAACATTATTGGGTTCTGTCATTGCCAAATAACAAGATATATTTATTATTTTTAAATTGAGAGATTGAAAATACTAATTGAGATATATACGTTTCGTTCCTTAGCATTTCATTCACATAAACCATTTGGTAACATTTTCCACAAAATCATTTATTCATCATGGCGTGGTTTCTTCTGTTTTTGCATCTTTTTCTCTTCCATTTTCCATCCTTCTCTTCTTCTTCTTTCAATTTTTCATGCACTCATTATGAGAGCTCTGCTTTGCTTCATTTCAAGTCATCCTTCACTATAAATTATGAATTTGATTATCGTTATGATGGATATCCTCTTTTGAAAACAACAACATGGAAAAATGAGACCGATTGCTGCTCATGGGATGGTGTCACGTGTGACACCATCAATGGTCACATGATTGGCCTCAACCTTGGCTGTGAAGGTCTTCAAGGTATATTCAATCCTAACAGTACCCTTTTCCATCTTTCTTATATTCAAAAACTCAACCTTTCTAACAATGATTTCTCTGGCTCTTATTTTCATTCAAAGTTTGGTGGGTTTCTGAGTCTCACACATCTTGACTTGTCTTATAGTTTGTTTAAAGGTGAAATTCCAACTCAAATCTCAACCCTTTGCAAATTACAATCACTTCATCTCTCTGGGTCTTATCAACGCAATTTAGTTTGGAAAGAGACCACCTTGAAGAGACTTGTGCAAAATGTAACAAACTTGAGGGAGTTGTTTTTGGATAATTCAGATTTGTCTTCACTAAGACCAAACTCCATTGCTTTTCTTTTTAACCAATCTTCCTCTTTGGTTACTCTTAATCTTGCAAGAACAGGATTAAGTGGAAAACTGAAAAGAAGCCTTCTTTGTTTATC
>Ga0228710_1010739_pt1 | contig 12123 bp, 9 predicted proteins | sample MedpolnodulmetaG_FD_177995 | JGI IMG/M metagenome (GOLD analysis project Ga0228710, IMG submission 177995) | Root nodule microbial communities from Medicago polymorpha collected in Santa Monica, California, United States - pink nodules | ecosystem: Host-associated > Plants > Roots > Nodule...
AGAAGATACATTTCCTGGACTTTGGGTCCAACTTCGTTCTTTCTTGGGAGTTGTACATCACGTACACAGGACAACCAAACACATGCAGAGAAGAATAATCTACTGGCTTTCCTTTCCACATCTCCATCGGTGTCTTCAAATCAATCGCCGTTGATGGTGATCGATTGATTACATAACAGGCGGTTTTCATTGCTTCTGCCCAGAACGACTTGGCCATTCCCGCTGTTTTCAGCATAGCTCTTGTTCCTTCTAGGAGAGTTCTATTCATCCGCTCTGCCACACCATTTTGCTGAGGTGTATGTGCAACAGTGAATTGCCTTACAACACCCTCTTGTTTACAAAATGCTAGAAACTCGCTACATATTCTCCTCCATTGTCTGTCCTCAAGCACTTAATCTTCTTCCCAATTTCAAGCTCTATTTGTGCTTTGAATACCTTGAATACTGGAAACACATCTGACTTCTTCTTGATCGGGTACACCCATAATCTTCTGGAATAGTCATCAATGAATGACACAAAGTATCTTGCTCCTCCCAGAGATATTTCCGGTGACTCCCACACATCAGAATGTATCAAGTCTAGTATGTGTTTGCTTCTAGTAATTACTCTAGCAAACTTCAATCTATGTTGCTTGCTTATCACACAATGCTCAAAGAATGGTAAATTTACTATCTTGAGCCCGTGAAGAAGATTGCGTTCTGTAAGGACTTTCAAGCCACGTTCCGACATATGGCCTAGTCTTTGATGCCACATCATCGTTGTTTCTTCTTGGCTTACTGATGCATCCGCCTCTTGCAATGTATCTCCCAGAAGCATGTATAGATTACTTGTGATCTTTTTTGCTTTCATCACCACAAGATTGCCTTTAACTACTTTCAAGATTCCACTTTCAGTGTGTTTCTTACACCCGAGATCATCCAATTGTCCAACAGACAATAAATTCTTCTTCAACCCCTTTACATGACGTACTCCTTGTATTTTTCGAACAGTACCATCATGCATCTTTAATCTGATAGTACCGATTCCAGCAATTTCTAAGGCATGGTCATTTCCCATGTACACTGATCCTTCTGAGATAGGCTCATAAGAGTAAAACCAATCTCGGTGTGGAGTCATGTGCCATGTTGCACCTGAATCCATTATCCAGACATCGTTGAGTCGTCTTCCGCCTTTAGAACTGGTTGCTGCTTCGCTATACAGGATTTCCTCGTCATCTGAGGTACTTGCAATACATCCTTGAGATGTTGAAGCTTCAGAATTCTTCTCTCCATTCTTCTTGTTATTCCAACACTCCTTCTTTACGTGCCCTTTCATGCCACAACCGTAGCATTTGATATTCTTCTTTCTTCGAGATTTTGACCTACCATGATTCTGACTCCCACTGGGGCCACGTTCCGTTGATCTGCCTCTCGTTATCGTCAAAGCCTCTGCTTGCTTTGAACTCTCTGACCTTTCTTCCTTATTCTTACGCCTGGATTCTTCTTCAAGGATTGCACCGGCGACATCATCAAAGTGAAGAGTATCAGCTATGTTATTATTTGTAATGTTGATGATGAGTTGATCATACGAATCTGGTAAACTCTGAAGTAGAAGTTCAGCACGCTCATTTTCCGCTATACTGAAATCAGAAGCCGTGAGTTGAGAAAATAGCGTATTCAGGGTGTTGATGTGATCCGTTACGGATGTGGATTCACCCATTCGAAGAGTGTATAACCTTCTCTTTAAGAATATTCTGTTGTGGAGTGATTTGACCTCGTACAATTTTATTAGAGTATCCCAGATCTCCTTTGTTGTCTTCTTTTCAGCAATACTAGACAATACCGAGTCAGCCATTGCGAGGTGCAAATTGGCAACAACATTATCATCCATCTCTTTCCACTTTTCGTCAATGATATCTGCAGGTCTGCCATCTATTGCGCCTAGGCAATTATCTTTTCTTAAAATTGCCCTTATCTTCAATTTCCAAAGGGAAAAATTTCTCCCATTGAACTTCTCTATCTCAAATTTTGCTGCCATGGTCTTACACCAATTTTTTTTTTCTTTCTTCAAACTAGACCGGAATAATAAGAATTATTTTCTGATGTGGAAGATCAGTTTAAACTGCAACCACAGAACATACTAGGATTTTTCTTACCACACCACTAGTTTGTCGCAGCAGAATAACAACTACGAACCAACAGCTCTGATACCACTATTGGGTAACAGAGTAAGAAAATATTATCACGCAGCTAAAATAAGAGACGAGAAAAGAGGAAATAAACACAATATTTACGTGAAACCCCTTCAACAAATAAGGGGAAAAAACCACGGGGCAAGAGTAGAGAACTTTCACTAAGTGGAAGAAATTACAGGACCTCTCTCTAAATACAAGGAGAGTACAATTACCACTCTTACTAATTTTCTTCTTTATACTTTTCCTCTCACTACTCTAAACAAGCTCTGCTTGTTACTGTGTTGTTACTGATTTGGGATGCTTACAATGGCTCACGAGTAAGCTATTTATAGGAGTAAAATCCATTGCCTCAACAACTTGCATTTAAGGCACCATGTGTATTTTCAACTCTGCATAGTAACTTTCCATGTGAAAATTGTAATTATGTGCCAACATGTTTTTACTGCGTGTGAATTCAACAAAAGTGTCTTTACCCACTTTCATGTGTTCACAAATTTTTGTACCTTAACATGGATTTTAGATTAATAGTGGCAATCTCCACAGTCTTGTTATTACTGAAATTTTTGCACATCAATCTAAGCAAACAAAAAGATTAATATAACTATAACATAAAAACAAGAAATGAATTATTTAGCAAAAGAGATCAGAAATTGGTAAGATTTGTCGGTCACGGTGATTCAGAAACACGGACCAATGTAAAGCTCGTCATATCTCTTTCATTTCAATTCAAAAAACCAGTTTTGCTGCTAAAAAAAACAGATGAAAAATCAAAAGTTAACCATCAGAGAAAGTTAAATAATAGGAATCATGGAAATAAATCCAATCATATTGTTGCAGTTATTTTTTTTCTTCTCATCACATGATTGATATGAACAAAAATCAAAGATGATTATAACTAATAGTAACTAAGTAAAGATAAACGAGAAAAAAAGAAAATGATTGATATTGATATGAATTGCATGAAGAACTTGCGGCGCTCGTGTATTTATAGAGATGAACTGAAAGACCTAAAATCAAAAGAAATGTATGGAATGGACCGGAACCATGTATATTGGGCCTTCATCATGTCTTTTGTTCGTAATTTGTTTTTCCCACCCCCACATGTTAGCCTTTCTCAAAAAAAGGGTAAATTAGTAATATAAAATGGCAAACATCGAACAATTTGTTGTTAGAAAATGAATAAAATTTAAAAATAATGTTTGAATAAATTTATAAAAAAATTGTGAGAAAATCACCTAAGAGCAAGCAGGCAGGCAGCAAAGGGAAGGAACGTAATGGGCGAAGCATTGTTCGATCTTGAACAACTTCTCATTTCCAAAAGGGTACGGAAATCATCATCATTTATCTATAAATTTAATTAATACAAAAATTGATTCCCCTTTTGATTCTAATTTCTCAATTTCATGCAATTTCGACATAAATACTTTCACTTTTGTTGAATTGAATCACTTTCTTATGAATTTGATTACGGGTCGGGTCTGGATCGACTTATTTGAGAACTTATGACATTGTTCATAATCTATTTTCAGCTTATTTTCATAAGTTATTCAAGATCGCCTATGAAAACAGTTTATATTTTGTAGGAAAACAATTTAACTTTATTCTATTTGCTGCCATAGAAAAAGATTATACATAAACTATTTATCCAAACAGAGCTTATTTGCCTTCATAATTCTTTTTTAAAAAAACTACTCTGTGTTAAAGTTCTGCCTCTTTATTTTCTAGGCGAAATTGACACCTGATGAGGCAAACATTCTTCAGTCCTGCAAAACTAATGCTATAAAGAATTTCACTGTTTTTTCACTTGTTTCGGGTGCTGCTGCATGGACAGGTTTGTCACTTTGGTTTCTTTAATGCTCTTTTACAATTAATCTTATTTCCATGGTGCATACAATTTCTTGATTTTGGAACATGCTATCTTTAATGTATCGTAGTTTAAGTAAATCTAACTGGTAACTGGTCTAGGCTAGTAGTTCAACACAATAGTTGTTTCGCCGGTTATTGCATTTTGTATCTTTTGGAATCACGATTGTAAGAAACAAATAAATAAATATTCTGATATTATATGTTAGAATATATGCTGCACATCATGACAATAACACAATGAATATGAATGACACACTCATGTCACAAGCAATTTATCCTGGATCATAGTTGCATGAATTTAGGACACATACAAAACGAAGAAGAGAAAAAAAACCAATACTTTAAGTTGGTTTGATTCTCTTGAATGCCAATTATAATAGGATAAGATCTTCCACTCATTCTTTCCCAATTCTGGATGGGGTAGATGCAATCACATTGAGATTTATAGTGAAGTTGTCTTGGCTATAAAGAATCTTCTTTCTTTCTATCCTGTATTACCTTAACATCATGATGTCATCGTCGTCTTACTCCTTATTCTAGATTCTTATTCTAGAGCTATACGAGCAGTCAGATTTTGTAATATTTTTTTATTCTACTTTAGTCACAACAGATTATTATTATTCCTGACACCATATAGTTGATTTCTTTTCCTTTGTTGCGACTTGTCTTCCATGCTGATAATCATTGTTCCTTTACGGCAGTAACTGGGAGACTTGGTAAAGCATTTCAAGTAAACCTTACAGCAGGTGACAGAAATTATGCATTTTCCTTATCTGTACATCGTCTACCAAGGCCTCATTCCATTCTTCATGTTTGTTGTTTTATCATTTTGCAGGAGCTGCTGCTTTTTGTGGACTGAGGATATTTAGTAGATCCTTGTATTCTTCTGCAGATCACATTCTTTCACTGGACGGCAGTACATTACAGAAGGAGTTAGCAAATATGTTTGTCTTCTCATCTCAATTGCATTCACTTGATGAACACTTTTGGTTTGTGCAATAAGCTCCAATTACTATCATTTTCTCTGACATTCTCCTGAGTACGTATTATAACAAATACTCATTCACAAATTTGAAATGGTTCCTCTCCGGCAAGTTAAAGAGAAAGAGAAGTAGAATTTATTAGAAATATAGAGACTGTAGATGGAGATGTAGAGACTATGGAATGAATGTAGAGGATCCAACCCCTTCGTAAGTTAAGCAGAGCCAATCAGCTAGACCTTTTTTTACTGCTTACTGTGTTCTGTACCATAGGTGGCCACAAAAATAAAACTACAATGGTCCTTTGTGTGACAAATCAATGTCAAGTATCGTTTCTTCTCTGTGAATCGAAGTAGAAACTAGCCTATTAAATGGATTGGAGTGATATTGAGTATTAACACCCTGTTGCAAGTAGGATAAGGAAACCTTAGGATGCACTTGGTAGAGTAGAAGTGATAATGATGAGTTTTATGAATGAGGAAATAATTATTCTTTGTTAGTAGATGCCTAGATATTTATTTGAAGTGAATTGAGAACAGCATGTGTTGGAAATTCTGCCTTCATTGTGGTCCGCCCCTAGCCGCTTAATTGCGGCATTTGAGTTGAGTTTCCTTCATTGCAGCCTTCAACCCCTTCATTGTGTTGCCTTTGAAGGGGTGGATTTAGTCCCACATTGCTAACAGATATGGCTTGTGTAGTGTTTATAAAACTTGAGCATCCCTCACCTTACAAGCCGGTTTTGTAAGGGATGAGTCAGGCCCAATATAAAATCTGATAGCATTCTTGTTAAATCCATTTGAATTGCAAAATTTGACCCCACCTACAGTTTCCAGTTTGTTAAAGATGCAGTTTGTTAAGGATGAATTAGGCCCAATATAAAATCTGATAGCATGGTTGTTAAATCCATTTGAATTGCAAAACATGACCCCATCTACAGTTTCAGTTTGTTAAAGATGCAGCTGTTATTAGTTCAAACAGAAGTGCTATGGGATTAAGCCAACGTCGTTATAATCACGATTTACTCATTGGGTTGTATAATTCCTATGATCTGTCCCCCCGTCTCCATTTTGCATCCCTGACAGGATCGGGGATACAGACATCTCTGCAGGATCGTGTTTTAGATTCTAGGATCATGTGATTAGATGTTAGTGTAAAACAACTTTCATGGACAATGCCTATATATATGTATATTGTTACTTAAATTTTAGTATCTCTTTAATTATTTTTTCAATTTAAGGTTAGTTGTCCATTTTATTTTAATATATACATATGTAATTATATAAGTAAAGTTTTATATTTTACGTAGGATTAGTAGGATCTTATGATCAGTGTTACGATTTTTTCACCCCCTCGTAATCCAAGGTAGGATCTCGAGTTTGACAACGTTGGATTTGGCTAATATATGATAGCATATCAGTTATTAATTATGAAGATTCATTATATTAATGTTAATTAAATTGTATTATACAACTTATAATCTTTTCAAATCTCTAATATGATATATTTTATTTTAATATATTATAGTTGATATGACCCGTGCATCGCACGGGTCGGCGATCTAGTGTATAACTAATAAGGATTTGATAATAGTGGAAGTTATAACAAGTAAATTCGTCAAAAAAAAAAAAAGTAAAGTAATGGAAAGTTTAGTTTTCTGTGCTAAAGTTATCCACTGTTATATTCTAATTGTTACAAACCAATTACATTCCTATCTTTTGTTTAGTTTTGTGCCTTTTGGAATTTGGTTAATGTCATTTTGGCTGTTTCCTCACTGGCAGCTTGATAGGCAGATATAATTTGGGATTTGAAATCTAAGTTCAACTTGGCTATTATATATATAATGTAAGTCATAAAAGGAATACTTTCTCCAAAATCACAGCTCAGAATATAACTTACGTTAATTAACCTACCCAAAGAGCAGGAGTGAAAGTGGGTGTAGAAGCAAACACCAGCATCCTCTAACATTTTGTCCGTGCATCCTTTAAATTGTGTAGCTTGCTTTATCACCGACTACATTCCTAGCCTAGAAAAGAAAAGTGGGGGTGATGAAGAGATAGAAAATGAACATATTTCCTGTGGTCTCTCCTACTTTCTGCATATTGTTTTACATAAGATTTTATTTCATAACATATAATAACTTGTGCATTTTTATTGTTGTTGAATGACAGATTGGTGACGAAGTACCAACATGATCCTTCGCTAATGAAGCTTATATCTAAGCATTTTTATTCGGAGAGATTATATGACGATTCAGCGTCTAATACTCCTAAATTAAGATGGCGATACCGTAATTTTTTTAGCGATAATGTAATCAATGGAAACAGGACACAGGATCATGACTCATATAATGACTCTTATAATAAATCACAAGGCAACTCTCACAATGATTCCTATGCGTCTGATTCCTTAGAAAAATCCCAAGGCAAGTCTGAAAATATCACTGACAGCAAAAGGACAACTCGTGGGACCAAGCAAAGTTTTGTAAGTATTCTTAGTCTACCCTATACTTACCCTTAAATTAGTATTTGTTCTTGAATTAATTATGTAGATACTTTAGATGGGAGTAGTTACTAATATAAACTTCCCTTGAGGCCATTTTTCACCATGGCCATCTCATACGTGTTTGGAGAAGGGACTGCTAAACTTAAAATGCCGGGCTGAGAAAGGTGCATGCCCTTCTAGTGTAATGTGTATTCTAACAATAAGTAAACTTTATCTGAGCCGAATTATATTCAATGGACTGGTCAATGTCCGTGTACGCTTTGACAATATTTTCGTTACACTTCTTACTGGCCTAACTAGTTCGCAACTATAATGTTGCTTTGGTTTGACCATTACATACTTCTAGTGCAGCATATCCATTAAGTTTAGTAAGAAATGAAGTGGCAACATTCACTTCAGTTCAACCCTTCACTTTTCAAACTTTGGAAAGATACCAATTGTATAAAAATAAAGTACAAAACTAAATTACTTTTTAACAAGAACAAAGTAGAAATTACTAATGTTTTTATGCACAAAGGCAATTGCATAAGTTGTTCATTGAAAATATTTCTTTTTCCTTCGATTAATGAATTATGAGTTCCTCTCAAGGTTTAAGGTTCGATTCTCCCCAATGCCAATTTTGGTGGGCTAGTTTGGCTTAAAAAAATAATAATTATGAGTTCATTTGATTTATTGAATTACGTAAATAGAGAATTAGAATTTTAATCTTGGAGCAGACTCTTCTTTTGCAGTGGTAATACTAATGTGAATGATGGACATATCCTTGACAAGATTTTCAATAATCGGTGGGTTTACAACTTGTTTGTGTCTGTAACAATCTCTTGTGTGAAAAACTAGGCTATAAAAAATCATTGTACCCCCATTACAAGCTCAATTGTAATTAAAATGATGAATTACAATGGGATTTCTTTTGTATGATGTTTTTTGGTTTCAGCATGTTATTTTTTCCACTTGTTTTGTTGCAGATAAATCCTGGTTCTGAGGTCTTGTCAGAGGTAGACCCTCTTGATTGTCTTTTTGGTTATGGTGCTCCAATGGAGGAGAATTTTCATCCTAATACCCCAAACAAACCATCAGGGACGCATCATCGAGGCCATAGAAGACATCGCCGCAGGCATCGGATGCGTGATCATGATGACCTTTCAAACTCAGAGCATGCAGCAGCTGTTTGAATGTCATGTCACCCAACATTTACCAATGTTGATGTGCGAGGCTAATGTAAAATGTGTGCCTTTCATTTCTAAGCAACATTCAGATCTGACCCGTTTCTGCAAAGTGTATTACTGAACTGAAGAGAGCTCCTAGTGCCTTAATAATATGATATTTGAATCTCTCTCTTTAAACAATGTGATATTTGAAGAAATGTCTCAAATTATTATGAAGATGACTTTATTTGAGTTTACTAAAGTTTTCATTAGCCATAAATTGTACTCCACTGTCCTGTCCATGCTACATTTTATTAGTGTAGAACTAGTAACCACTGTCTTGTCCATGCTACATAGGCCTCATAATAAAAGGTTTAGATGTCATGTTAGCTATGAATAATTTCGGCAATGATGGTAGCAATGATAAGGCTGATGTGGATCAATTCAGCCAGTGGTATTGGCATATATCTTCATTTGTTTTTGCGTAAACTGGCCATCTTCCGTGCATAACTGGACAACGAACCAAGTTGATGTTTTGGCTAGCCCCTCTCTAAGACTATAAGCATGTATAATCTTAAGGATCTAGTTCATCTAAACTTAGTAATTCATTTTAGAGGTTTTTATTTATGGAACTCATTTTAGAGAGCGAAGTGTATGATACTAATCGTAGATAAAACAGATAATGATTGACCATTTCTGAAGAAGAAAAAAAAAGTAATGATCAATACTATATGCACATTTATAATAAATTATGGGCGATTTAAATATCAGTAACTCTTGACCAAAAATAAAATAAAATCAGTAACTGGTTTTTCAACTTTACTAACGACTCATTTTAGATTAACCAAATCATAGTTGTGCTATACTTAAAATTCAATTGAGTTTGAAACCCAAAAAGAAAATCGACTCAATTGAGCTGGTTTAGTAGATAATTTAATAATTCAACTGAATATACTCCCTATAGTATAAATGATACTTACTATAATTATAATAAAACACAATGGGAACAATTTTCTACTCCTTTGTTGTTTGATTTTTCCATTGGGTTAATGTGAAACGTGTACGCGAGTCAACTGCTTGCATATTACTACATTAGAATGTAGCTTTTGTAACATTTGGTTCCAGAGACAGAAAAAAATTGTTTGAGTTGCCTTTTGTTTTGTTTTCGGGAAGAATCATAGCACCTTCCTTCTTTGACTTTACATGTCAAATCAGAAATGTACTCAGATCCTAAATTTTCCATTGATCAAAGAAATACTAGTTTTTGTTTTCTTGCATTCATGAAAAATTTGGACCGTGTCATTTTTTATCTCCAAAGTAAAACTAGTAGTTTTTTTTTGTTGACGAATGAGTAAAATTAGTAGTTCACAACCTCAATAAGGCTCTCTCAAATCCATGGGACACTAGAGGAATTCCCTCAACAAAAAAAAAGGACAACAGAGGAATTTTTAAGAGGTATTTTGAATTATTTACAGCATTTTTCAAACTTGGTGCTAGTTTTGTTAGGCCACGATAAAAACGCGTGGCTCACAGCTAGTGAAGACAATATGGCTCACTAGGAGTCCTTTTTTTCTGTGCAAATAACTCACTACTAGCTCTTGTGCTTTTGGTCATATTCTATAATGTATTGTTTCTCTTATTATCAATACAAAAACAAACTATTGTTTCAAAAAAAAAACTATAAAGACATGCCATCCACATTTTTCTTTTCCGAAAGAAATGCAAATAAGAAAAGTTTATTAAAACAAATGGTTTTGCTAACTTGTGTCCTATAGATACATGTTAAAAAATTTAAAGTAAACAATTCTGCATTGATAAAAGTTAAATGCATAACTTTTGAGATCAATAGTTTTTTTTATTAAGTTAACATGTTAGCATTTGCTTTAAACAAACGGTTCCTTTTATCACGTTTTCAAGTACGAGTGTGCATGGCTGCTATTTGTTATTAAAGTTCTTGAGAGGAGGGCTCATATTTGTTATTTTTACTGTGAATATAAAAAGTTCATGTGAAATGATGTGACACAAATAGTAGATGTGTGAGATCTTTAACCATTTGTATGAAAAAAAATAAGTTGAAGAGGTCAACCTTTTAATTGAGTACAAATTATCTCGATGATGATTAGTCTCTACATTTGTGTGTGGGACATTGTTGTTCTGGTTTACCAAAAAAAATGGATTTCAAAAGTGTGTTAGAATCATTACGTTCCTCAAAGCTTACCGAAGATTGACATATATACATACGGATTACTTGCTAACAAGCTCCTTACATCGACAATAAAAGTTGATCCCCACGTTATTGTATGGTATGAGTGAACCCCTTATGAAATGGGCTAACCTTCGCCGGTTATAATTCAAACTCAATATGTTACTCTTTTAAGTGTCGTTTAAGATAGTGGATAGTTATTCAATGAATGTAGAAAAAAAATCCGCTTATATTTGGAAAAATGATTTGCTTACAACCACTTTAAAATAATTTATGTGACAACTCTCTCTCTTTCATACTCTGTTGGAACATTGGTGTGAAGATGGAAAGAAATTGGAAGGTTGGAAGATTGAACACCAAGTTATTAAACTTTGATCTAATGTTGTGTGAATTGAAAAAATAGTGTGTGGGGGTCCCACATAAAATAGAACATACACATTAGTAGTGTTTAAATAGTGGTATTTAATTTTAAATACCTGATAATGATGAAAATAATAATTATTATTATTATTATTTATTCATGGATATCAGTTTCCATAATTTTAGGTTATGTTTGTTATGATAAGATTGAGAATCCAACTGAATTTCCTATCTTTCCTTCGTTAGTGAGTTTGTTTCTTTTTGAACTTATCTGATTAGTTTGTTACTTGAGCTGATTTGTTGGTTGCTTAATTTTTAAGTTTACTTAATCATTAAGTTTCTCCAAATTAGTTACAAACTCTCTCTATAAATAGAGAGCTCACACAGTGCATTCCATACACCGAAATTCACAGTTGATGCTTCCTGTGTTTTTCCTCTCTTCTCCCTCCTTCGACTTGTGTTGACAAGTCCTTCTCCTTTTTCTACTCCTTTCTGTCCATTCAGAAATAAGAGTGTTCTTAAGACCATAGTCTCTCTTCGGTTTAATGTCCCTTCGGAATTAAGAATGGTCTTAAAACGCAGTCCCTTCAATAATATAAGTCCCTCTTCGAAATAAAGAGTACTATTAAGATCATAGTCCCTTTTTGGAATAATAATGTCCCATCGGAATTAAGAATGATCTTAACGGTATATAAATATTCTTTCAATATTTCAATTGAGGAGAAATCAAAAAGTGCAAATGGTGGTATCACCATATTTGAGTGGTTGTAGTGCCATATTGATACTTTGGAGAAATTAAAGTTAGAATGGTGGTAACACCATATATGAGTGGTCTCAGCACCATAACAGAGTGGTAACAATACCATATTAAAGTGGTTTCAGTATTAAAAGAGT
>Ga0228710_1010740_pt1 | contig 12123 bp, 8 predicted proteins | sample MedpolnodulmetaG_FD_177995 | JGI IMG/M metagenome (GOLD analysis project Ga0228710, IMG submission 177995) | Root nodule microbial communities from Medicago polymorpha collected in Santa Monica, California, United States - pink nodules | ecosystem: Host-associated > Plants > Roots > Nodule...
TCTAACTGTTTTAAAATCTAATGCATTGTGCCTATTTCTTGGTAACATTAATGAAAAAGAGCAACAATATATCATAAAATTGTAGTTGTTTGTATGGTATAGATATCTACTTTTAACCACATGATTGAGTTTAAGTGGTTAATGAACTCCAACAAAAGACAAATCGTCCAGGAAAACCCGAGTTTGATTCATGTGTTGAACAATTATTGATGAGACTTTACCTACCTCAGCGTCAAAATTTGAATTACTTGGGCTTCATTCCATTATGAACCGGAGGGTTAACTCCAAAGAAATAAATATCTACTTTTGAAATTTCATTTTACACTATCAATAGTTATAAATTTGATGTCAAAAGTATGACATAGAGAACATTTTTTTTTTTTTTTTTTTTTTTTTTTTATATTTTATAACAATGGTTTTGAATTATTGATATTGAAAATCTTTTTTTCGTATGACGGAAAGAATAATTTTAAAATAGTATACAACAGTGATTTTGAACTATTTGTAGTTGGAAGCTATTGCATGTGAAAGTCAGAGACAATGTCGTGGGTGAAGAAATCCAATCCAATTTCGCCCGTCAATGTCGTCAGTTTAGGCGAATCATTTCATTGGTTGGTGCAGGTGGGTTGGAACGGTTTTAGTGTGGGCATTAGACGCAAAATCATAACAAAAGCTTATAAAGAAAAGCGAGCTTTTCCACCATTTCCACGTAGAACAGACGAACCAACTCTTAAAAGAAAAAAAAATCAAAATCCTTTCAAACTGAGATGAACAATGAGTATTTCTCAATCACATAGGTTTTCAATCTCTGGAAAAGAAGATTCTTATAGCAGATTTTTACTTGCCAACAATAATCCGAACAAGTTCAACATCCAGAAGAATAAAAATAAACCAATACCTTGTGTTTGGTGTTCGAAAAGGCATGTGATGCTTTTGAGCAAAAATTCTTTAAAAAACACACAGTGTTGGATTTTTAGATTCTAGGTGGCGAGAGAGAAGTTTTTGAGAAAAACCTAACTGTTAAAAATTAGGGAATTTTATGATTTTGCATTATATACAGGAAAGTTTCAGATTATATAATCTGAAATAGCGTTCGGATTATACAATCTGAGCGAAATGTATTTTTAAGAAAAAAATTGAACACATGAGAAGAGATTATGGTAAAAAATTCCTAAAAAAAAGGCTTAAGGTAAAAAAGTGAGAAACACATTGAGAGCAGCACATAATGAAGGAAAAGAGAAACTAGTGGTGTAAGTGTGTTCATGAAACGTTCTTTCTTTTAGTTGAAAAATTAGTATGTTGTTCTTGTTGTGTTCATGAATACATATGCTTCATGAATTATAATTATGTGATTGTGATGTGCAATCTATTTTGATATTGTTTTTGACTAATTTGCTTAGAAACATAGTGTGGTCTATTGTCGTCCTTCATATCAATTTGTAATTTTTTTTTTGAAGAAGCCATATCAATTTGTAATTGATGTGGCCTTTTGTGGTCCTTAGAATATTCTTTAATTCTTTTGTAATTTTGATTATGCAGTTACCTTTCTTCTTACAACGATGCTTTTTTTTAGTGGTTTCTTACAGCTATTCTAAATATTCCATAATACAAAATTAATGGAAAAAACTAAAGTTCTAGAACAAAGAAACAAAGCAATATGCACTAATGCATAACAAGATATAATAATGGTCGGTTGTTGACTCTATTACTTGACTTGCATTTCTAACTTTTTTATGCCAAACGGATCCACCATTTTTCCACACTTCCTTCCCCCTTCTTCTCTCCTTCATTTATCACAATCTTCTTTTTCTCTATATTAATCCTGTTTCAACTTTTAGTTGTGCATATAACTTCAACCAGCAATAATTCTTCAAACTCAATATTTTCCTTACTCTTCCCTTAATTTCCCAAGAAGCCGACTATTACAAATATATTTACTGCTCTAAGAATCAGAGTAATTTCCATGTATATTTACTTCAATTGTATTAATTTGTACTTTTATTTTATTTTATAATGTTTTCAGAAGTTAAAAGTACATATACTGATCATGTTGTTTGTCATAATTTTACAGACAAGTGTAGGAGAAAATTAAAGTTCTCTTTACGTATTTCCTCCAGGTATGGTGCTTTAACATTTCATTGTCTGGTTGAAATCTTAGCCGCAAATTTTTGGACTGCTACTTATATAAAGTCTTCGAATATATGGACTGCTACTTATAAAGTTGGAATTCATCTAAAAGTTAGCAAAGTAGAACCTTCGATTCTCCTAGTTCTGACTTCTGGCGGCAAAGGCAATGGTATAACAGACTAGTGTCGTTTTTACTGTTTAAGCCACGCAGAGTACTGTGAACTTGCTTGTATGTTTCTTTTTTTGTTCAAAAAGCGTACCGATTAGAAATTCACAAGTGAATAAATAAGATGTCTTAGTTTCAATCGTTCTTCATACATATGTCTCTATTAACTAAATAAATCTCACGCGAAATTGGTGATGTTAACTTTTGTGTCTCTGTTGACATTAGTACATTTTAGATTAAAGAGAATTGTGGATGGATGATTAAAATAAATTATTTAGATGAGAGATGATATGATTGATTAAGAAAAAGATAAGAACAATGTCACCAAAAACTAAGGTCACACAATTGCAATCAGTATAATGAAGTTCTTTTTTTTATATAGAGCCTCAATTTAAGTGTATTTTTTAAAAAGATGATTTTTTAAATGAGGAAGTGTGGTACCGATAGATAATGCTCAGGAAGATCTTGGTAGGGCTATAGTGGCGACAGACTCTAACTTGTCAAATCATGACATGCAAGTTTTAGGGCTCTTTCGCACTGTGGCCCAGCAAACTATGGATTTTCTGAGCGACTCATGGGCTAACATGGGTCAGAAGGAAGATTTTGTTAATTCAGACTCAAATCAACAATTTCAGTTGGTGGTTCCAAAGAAAAAGAAAAACAAGCTAAAGCAGCATTCTGAGACTAGCAAAGGGTTTAAGGTTGGGGCTTCCGGTCGTTCACCTCGCTAGTAATTTGGTTTAATGTTGCTCCTCTAGCTTCTGGTTGTTTTATATGTTTTGGTTTGTCTTTTTCTTCTTTTATCCAAGAGGGTTTTGGTTTATGTCCCTAGATCCCTCTGCACCCTTTCTTTTGCTTAAAAAAAAAAGAATTTTTAAATTAAAATAAAAGCTGAGTTACTATAAAAATATAAATTATCGAAATTTTATAGATTGATTTTTTTTGTTTTTTTTTATTCTTCAAGTTAGGTGTAACCCACTTAGTTAAGTAGCACATAATTTAGCACTTGCGTTACTTAACTAATGCAGGAGCATTTTCGGCAAGGTTGCAGGACGCGAGTGTTTTTTGCAAGGGGAAGAGCAAAATTCTACATACAATAGTCCCACTCATGGGCTCCCATTGCCATTAGAATGTGCCACATTTTTTAAGCTACATCATATGTGCCAGATTTTTTAAGCTAAAATTATATTTATTAAAATAACAAAAATTTGGGTCTAACAAGGAAACATACATTGCAGGTAATACAACTAAAAAAGTTATGAACGCAATTTTTGAAGGAAGATCCGTTTCAAAACCACCATACTTCGATGGTACAAATTTAACTGAGTGGAGGGAACCTATGAAGATATTCATACAATCTGTTAACTTCGAAGTTTGGCTTGTGATTGAGAATGGACCAAAACTTCCAAAAAAATTAATAAATGGTGAAGAAGTGTTGAAATCGGTAGGTGAATTCAATGATGAAGATATGAAGAACATGGAACTAGAAGCAAAAGCCAAAACTATTTTATATTGTGCCTTAAACCCGGATGATCTTGGAAGAATTTCAAGTTGCCATACGGCCAAGGAAATGTGGGAGATGCTCGACAGGTTAAGTGTTTTGTACATTCACTTTCTGTTCAAAAACTGATTTGTGTTTGCTTTTTCTTATTTTTGTTTTGTTACAAAGCTAATCAAAACAATAAAGAAAAGGAAAAATGAAAACATGAAAATAAATGATTTGGTGTTTGCTTAGTTGTGCATTGATTTATCCAAAGTGGCTAGCATATATTAATGATTTTTTGAGGGAATCATATATTAACGTTAAATAAATGTTATAACTATATTTTCTCAGATTAAATATTGTAATATATATTGTCTTTTACAGGACAGTAACAACCTCCGATGCCAATTCTACACCTCCAGTGACAACCTCCGATGCCACTTATACACCTCCAATATCACAACAAACTCCGACATCGGACCTATACAACGCGCCTAATCCTGAGTTTTTAGAGGAAAGAAGTATGATTCTCTCTCTCAACATGCCTAGTCATTTTTTCTTTTTTGCTAATAAAAATTTAAGGAGAAGGAATGATGTCATAATCCAAGGTAAAGATGACATTGCTTCCGATCATTTCCAAGTCAAATGTTTATCTCTAAACTACTAGATTAAACACTTTAGAGTTAGAAATATTCAATGGAGAAAGAAAAAAAAAACTTTATCATATATTTTCGTTACATATATAACATTTAAGAAATATTAATAATAGTTCATACTAAAATAAAATTCATAAATCCATATAAGCAAATTTAATGTAAATAATTTTTTGACAAAATTTGATATATCAAATATCTTTGATCTTTGAATGTCTTTTTAAAATGTGTAAACGTTGTAGAAAATACAAAGTAAAGGAGTTATAAACTTATAAATAAACTCGAGTCATATAAGTAGGGTGTCAAAGTTCAAGGAAAGAATCATTCAAAATTTTGCCACCCTGCGGATTTATCAGATTGAATTCTCTCATTTGGAATAAAATTGAGATAATCCATTTTTGAATTTTTCAGCATGAATAAGACTATATTTTTGTTCTTTTTTGAAATCTGCACAAAATTTCACTAGTAATGATACAACACACCAGGGGGCTACAAGAAAAGAAATCAACACCCCACCACCAATAGACGTGCATAACCAAATGATGAGGCAAAGAAAAACAACCCATAAAAAAATGAAACAACAACATTGCATCATTTGAACATCATTTTTTATTTAACTAAAATCATGTATTTAATTTCAATATGATGACTTTTAACCTTGGTCCTACAAGATGAATCTGGACCTATCTTCTTCGCTCTCCTCTACATCTCTCTTTACTTTCTTCTCTAAAAAAATATTTACTTTCTATCTCCATCTTAATTTTACTATCTCTTTTATCGAAAAGAAAAAAGATAGAGAGTAATATTAAGAGAGATTCTCTCAAAAAAAAAAAAGATTAAGAGAGATGAAAAGTAACTAGAAAGATGTAGAGGAGAGTGAAGAAGATAAATGGACAATAAGGTTGAAATTGCAGGAGGTATGGATTAGAAAAGATTCAAGAAACGTTAAAATAATATTAGCAGTAAGGATATCAAACTGTGTTGACATTAACTTGGTATTTTTGTATGGTGAATATTAGTAATTAATTTAGTTAATTACTAGAGTTTAAATTTTATTTTAAGTCTCTAAAAAAATCTATCAAGATTCGCCATTGCCGCCCAATAGACGACAAAAGGAAAGAGGGTTGTTAGTCAACGCCCAAACAAAAGAAAGGGCTAAGCCCAACCAAAAGGAAACATCCATGCAATAGAGTCTTCATTAGGGCTAAATATTCCATTATTATGCTCTTTCCAAATTACTCAAACACACGAAAACCAAATAACATTAGTAAAATATTGCCGAACTTTAAAACCGCTTGTTTACATGGCGATGATGTCAATATCGCTTTGATCTTTTAATTACTTGCATTGTACGTGTAGGTGGGTTTAATGTTAACGCAATAGAAATACTCCCTTTAACTGCAATTGAAACCTTTGTTTTAGGTGATGATAAAAGAAAAAGGTTTCTCAAGCTTTGTGTTCCCATTCACAAGCATGCTCTAAACGGAAACTGGCCAGCAGCTAAGCGCATCTTAGACATAGAGAATGAGCTCAAAAATGCTGCCATAGCATTTGGGTCTCCTACACTATTGCATATTGCTGCAGGTGCAAACCACATTCACTTTGTGAAGGAGCTATTGGAGATGCTTGATGACAATGATATAGAATTGCAAGATATCAATGGAAACACTGCTTTCTGTATTGCTGCTGCAGCTGGAAACATTGACATTGTTAACTTAATGCTGAAAAGAAACATCAATTTACCAATTATAACTGGTGGAAATGGAAATACTCCTATTCACTATGCTGCTTTGCAAGGAAGATACAAAATGACATGGCATCTATATGATAAAACCATACATCGTTTTCAAGATGAGGACTGGAATAAATTGTTCTTTTCTTGTATCTACACTGGCATCTATGGTAAGCATCATTAATAGTTGTAATTCATTATTAACATTAGCATATTTCCACTAATGGTTTAGCGGCATTTTACAAATCAATCTTTGAATCGATTCAAAAGGTGTCTCCTAGGTCTTTGAATGTAGTTTTTCAGAGCATTGATTTTGTCATTCAGAAAGGATTAACGGCACAACTCATTGCTCACTTGCATTTCATTCTTGTGTAATTTCTTTCATCTTAAATATTGAATACTGCAAGTGTGACACTACTAGAAAAAGCAAAATTAGTGAGGGAAATTAGTGACGGAAAAAATGAAATTCCTCACAAATTCCTTGGTCGCAAAATTTAGTGAGGGAATTAGAGAGGGATTTCACATTTTCCCTCACTAAATATCCCTCACTAATTTTTGTTTTTTTAGTAGTGAAACAAAATAATTAGAGACCGATTTAATGACCAATTAAATAATCTGGTCCCTAAATAGATTGTTTCAGAGATTCCAACAATTCAACGATTAAAATGGTCTCTAGATAGAGAATTTTGAGTAGTTTATGTGCTCTATTTCTATAGGGTACCAATGCTCAATTATCGGTGTCACTTTGACAAAAAAACAGGTTAAGCAAGTATTAATGCTTTAATAGACAACTTATATTCATTTGATATTTGTTTTGTTGAATCAACACTGATCAAATCATAGTTTCAGTTGTAAGGACGTCGAGGTCTGTAAACTTTTAATTAAAAGTGGCAACTTTAGCCGTCATCAAAGTTTTGATTGATTTTCCATCATCGGTCCACCGTAGACCATGTGGGATTTTGCCACAATTTATCGATTGCAAAATTTTTTATCATAGTATTATTTTTCAATTGCAGACTTGGCCTTCAAAATGGTAAGAGACAATAAAGAACTAGCTTTTGCACGTGATGTGAATAAAGAAACAGCTTTACATCTCTTGGCTAAAAATCAAATGCCAATGGATTCTTCTTGTCATTGTCCAGAACATGATCATAATCACATCATGATCAATCCTGGTAAACCTTACATTAACTTTATATTTTATTAATCTTTTTACACTGGTTTCATTGTAACCAAATATTGTGCTGCAGGCCTGAAAAATCATATGGTTTTCCAATTGGTTAAATTTCTCTGGACCACGATTCTAGAAAGATACTACTCATCAAAGAAGGAGTTAAATGAAATCATAAATGAACCTTCTCAACTAATATTTGATGCTGCTGAAGTTGGAAATTTTGGATTCTTATCGGAGCTTATTAGTGCCCATCCAAGCTTGATATGGGAGTTGGATAGTGAAAATAGAACTATATTACACATAGCTGTTTTGCATCGGCATGCTAGTATCTTCAATGTCGTACATCAAATAGGGCATATAAAGGATATCATAGTGACATTTGAAGACGATGAAGGAAACAATTTATTGCACTTAGCTGGAAAATTAGCACCGCAAGGTCAACTTGAATTGGTTTCTGGTGCAGCTTTTCAAATGTGTGTAGAGTTATTCTGGTTTGAGGTATAATGCATCCCTTGTATACACAATTATCCTACATTACTTAATAAATTTAACTAATTTATTTTTACATTTCTATATTCTATCTAACATATATACATTTTCATATGATAGAATGTAAAGAAGATAATGCTTCCAGCACAGATTAAGTCGAAAAACTCCAAAGGCGTGACTGCAGAAGAACTGTTCTCAAAGGAGCATGAAGAACTAAGGGAGGATGCAGAGTCTTGGATGAAAAAAACTGCGGAGTCGTGTATGCTAATTTCAACAGTCATTGCTACCGGAGTGTTTGCTGCTGCAGTTACTTTACCTGGCGGTATCGATGACACAGGAAAACCACACTTTTTGAAGAAACCATCATTTTTGGGGTTTGCAATATCAGATGCAACTGCGTTCATTTCATCTTCCACCGCCATATTGATTTTCTTGTCTATTCTTGTCTCGCGTTATGGAGAGCGCGACTTCTATAAATCACTGCCTTTAAAGCTAATATTTGGATTGATCACATTATTCATATCCATAACAAGCATGATGGTAGCACTGAGCAGTTCCTTCTTCATAACATACTACCATGGTTCGATGTTGATTCCTAGTTGCATTTCAATACTTTCTTTCCTCCCAATACTTTTGTACATAGGTTTGCAATTTTCATTGTTTTCAGATATTATTTACTCAACCTACTATTGGAGGACTCTATCTAAGCCTGGTAAAAATATGATTTATGTACTAGAGAAGTAGAGGAATATTATTACAAGGAAAATGCTTATTGTTATGAGAGAAGTTTGACAAGAAACACAAGAATCTTATGTAGCAGCATGCAACACTTACAAATTATAATCACTCAATCTTTCATGTATGGTCAGCAGAATCTGATTGGTCAAATATCCTATCGTTAATTGTTTTTTGTTAAATTAAAGTGGTAATGTATTATTTGAATTGTTTCTAGAAGTGTTGATGTTATATAACATTATGGAATAATGTAGCTTCTATTTACTTGTTCTTCCTTATAAGGGAGCTTTAGTCTATTTAAATGGTGTCAATATATTTTAAACTTTTATCTCCTCATCCTATGTTGCTTTATGATACAATCTAGGGCTGAGCAAAATATCCGGTTGCATGGATAAAACCACATCCAAATCCAAAACCATATTTAAATAACCGTATATTTACATATGGATATTAACCGGTTTATTTATAAACGGTCGGTCATCCACTTTGATAAATTCGGTTTTTTTGTTGGATGTCCAGATCCATAATCATATATTTTGTTACTGAATTTTTTTTACAGTATCTTTTTAACAAAACCATTTTTTTTTAACGAAAATATCTCTCTTTTTATCAAAGCTTAATAGGATCTCTTTTCTCAACACAACTTATTCAAAACAGCTAATTTATGCAAAACAGCTTATCAAAATCTCTTTTTTCAACACAACTTATTCAAAACAGCTTATTTATGCAAAACAGCTTATTAAGATCTCTTTTCTCAAAACAACTTATTCAAAAAAGCTTATTTATGCAAAACAGCTTATCAAGATCTCTTTTTTCAAAACAACTTATTCAAAACAGTTTATTTATACGAAACAGCTTATTAGGATCTCCTTTTTCAAAACAGCTTATTTATGAAAAACTGCTTATTAAGATCTCTTTTTTCAAAACAACTTATTCAAAAAAGCTTATTTATGAAAAACAACTTATTAGAATCTCTTTTTTCAAAATAACTTATTCAAAACAACTTATTTATGCAAAACAGCTTATCAAGATCTCTTTTTTCAAAACAACTTATTCAAAACAACTTATTTATGCAAAACAGCTTATCAAGATCTCTTTTTTCAAAACAACTTATTCAAAACAGCTTATTTATGAAAAACAACTTATTAGAATATCTTTTTTCAAAATAACTTATTCAAAACAACTTATTTATGCAAAACAGCTTATCAAGATCTCTTTTTTCAAAACAACTTATTCAAAACAGCTTATTTATGCAAAACAGCTTATCAAGATCTCTTTTTTCAAAACAACTTATTCAAAACAGCTTATTTATGAAAAACAACTTATTAGAATCTCTTTTTTCAAAACAACTTATTTATGCAAAATAGCTTATTAGGATCTCTTTTTTCAAAATATCTTATTCAAAACAACTTATTTAAGCAAAACAGCTTATTAGGATCTCTTTTTTAAAATAAGCTATTTTGAAAAAAGAGATCCTAATAAGTTGTTTTGCATAAATAAGCTATTTTGAAAAAAGTGATCCTAATAAGTTGTTTTGCATAAATAAGTTGTTTTGAATAAGTTGTTTTCAAAAAAGAGATCTTAATAAGTTGTTTTGCATAAATAAGCTGTTTTGAATAAGTTGTTTTGAAAAAAGAGATCTTGATAAGCTGTTTTGCATAAATAAGCTATTTTGAATATGTTATTTTGAAAAAAGAGATCTTGATAAGGTGTTTTGCATAAATAAGCTCTTTTGAATAAGTTGTTTTTTAAAAAGAGATCCTAATAAGCTGTTTTGAATAAGCTATTTTGAAAAAAGTGATCCTAATAAGTTGTTTTCAAAAAATAGATCTTAATAAGCTGTTTTGCATAAATAAGTTGCTTTGAATAAGTTGTGTTGAAAAAAGAGATCCTAATAAGCTATTTTGCATAAATAAGCTGTTTTGAATAAGTTATTTTGAAAAAAGAGATCTTAATAAGCCGTTTTACATAAATAAGCTGTTTTGAATAAGTTGTGTTGAAAAAAGAGATCCTAATAAGCTGTTTTGCATAAATACGTTGTATTGAATAAGTTGTTTTTTAAAAAGAGATCCTAATAAGCTGTTTTGAATAAGTTGTTTTGAAAAAAGTGATCCTAATAAGCTGTTTTGCATAAATAAGCTATTTTGAATAAGCTATTTTGAAAAAAGAGATCCTAATAAGCCGTTTTGCATAAATAAGCTGTTTTGAATAAGACGTTTTTTAAAAAGAGATCCTAATAAGCTGTTTTGCATAAATAAGTTGTTTTGAATAAGTCGTTTTTTTTTAAAAAGAGATCCTAATAAGCAGTTTTGCATAAATAAGCTGTTTTGAATAAGTTATTTTGAAAAGAGAGATCCGAACAAGTTGTTTCGCATAAATAAGCTATTTTGAATAAGTTATTTTGAAAAAAGAGATTCTAATAAGTTGTTTTTCATAAATAAGCTGTTTTGAATAAGTTGTTTTGAAAAAAGAGATCTTGATAAGCTGTTTTTCATAAATAAGCTGTTTTGAATAAGTTTTTTGAAAAAAGAGATCCCAATAAGCCGTTTTGCATAAATAAGTTGTTTTGAATAAGTTGTTTTCAAAATAGAGATCTTGATAATATAAGCGTTTTTGAATAAGTTGTTTCAAATTCGGATTTTTGTTTATAAAATATGGTTTTAAAAATCAATTTTGAAGGAGAAATAACTGGTTTTTAATTCGGATATTAAAATAATCCGGATATTTTTGTAAACCAAACCATATCCATTTATAATCCGGTTTTGTAAAACTAACCGGTTATATATCCATAACCATATTCATAACCGGTTACATAACCGGTTTACAATAAAATATGGTCATGGTTAGGAATCCAAAACCATATAAGTGGTTTATATATGGATATGGTTTGGTCGGTCAAAATATCCGACCATGCACACCCCTAATACAATCTGAGTTTCGAGAGTAAAGGTAGCTATAAATTAGAAATAGTGCAGGTTAAAAATGAATGATAACCTCAGCAATTTGAGATGATAACCAAAAGAACATGGGTGACAGTTACAAACACAAGTAAAAGTAGAAAACGAGAGAAAGAACGAGAGAACACACGAAATTTTTTATCCAGTTCGGTCCAATACTGACATAGTCTGGGAGAGAGTAGTTCTCCGTTCCACTATAATGATGAGTAACTTTACAAAAGAGATATCAAAAAGGTCCTCTATAATGATGAGCAACTTTACAAAAGAGATATAAAAAAGGTTACAAGAATTAGTCTTCAAACCTAATTATACTCAAAGTCTCAATCTCTCCTCGTGACCAAGAGACTCAATCCTAATAGTGTTTCCCAATGTGAATTGATCCCAACCCTAGTGTTTGTTGCCAAGAGCAAACCCTAGTTTTTGTGTTGGCTTCTAAACTCTTGTATTCAACTCTCTACACTCATCATCTGATACAAGTTTTATATTTATAGAGAAATATAACTCGTAAATTGGGAAGGGATATCCCGCTGAAGATACGTTTCTTTTTTTCCTTCAATGAAAGAATATTTGCATCAAATATTTGAAGGTGAGAAAAACACGGGGGGGG
>Ga0228710_1010741_pt1 | contig 12122 bp, 3 predicted proteins | sample MedpolnodulmetaG_FD_177995 | JGI IMG/M metagenome (GOLD analysis project Ga0228710, IMG submission 177995) | Root nodule microbial communities from Medicago polymorpha collected in Santa Monica, California, United States - pink nodules | ecosystem: Host-associated > Plants > Roots > Nodule...
TTGTAGAGACAAACATTGCAGACATGGTGGTTGCAGAGTTCGTGGCCGTACACTTCGTACAATGTCCTTTGTCAACTCTGGTGAAGTAGCTTCTGGTGAGATACGCTTCTGATGACCAGTGCTTCTGATGATCTTGCTTCTGATGACAAGTCTTCAGAAGCTCTTCTTCAGACTCGTTTCTTCAGACGCATTCTTCAGACGCAGTTCTTCAGACTCATTCTTCCAGATGCTCTTAGCTTCAAATAAATTCCTTTGCTCTTAAACTTGTTCAACCAGAATCTTTATGGATAGTACTTTGATTATGGATCCTGTACACTTGAACAAATTGTTTAGCATATCCAATTGATTATTTTTAATACTTTGTTATTGTCAAAACTCAATAGGTGACTTGTGAAACACCCTTTGTTCCAACAACACTAGGTTTAGATAGCGCTTTATACAGAAAAAAAGCGCTAGGAAAAACATTAATTTTTTTTTTGGTCAGACTTTTTTTTATTTTTACAGATAGCGTTTTTTATTAATTTAAAGTAAAATATATATATAATTTTTCTAAGGGAAATATATATATATAATATTTGGCACATTAAAATTGAGACTATTATTTATCAAATAAAACGTAAACATATCATAAAAAATGCATGTACATATAGCATAAAAGTCAGAAATGTAAAGCCACTAATATGGTAACATGGATATCTCTAAGTTACAACTAATTAGTTAACATAAAGATCAAAATCTTCTATGGTAGCATGCAGTCTTCATCTATCTTCTTGGTCGTCTCAACATTTTTATCCAAAATAAGCAGTTAAATCATTATTCATTTCCAAGTTTCGTTCACTCTCCACCATCTGAATATATAGCAGAAAACACCATTAAGCAATAAGCAACTATATTATATTAGAGACAAATCCAAAGTACTACTGATCATAAGTACAAATTAAAGCAAGATTATAAATTAAAAACACTACCACTTCTAGCAAATATATTCATAAACATGAAACTCACCTTATCATAAAAATATCATATAACTTTTAGGCTGATCATGAACTGACACCATTCTTCTTGAATTTCTCTTAGTTTATCTTTTGAGTATGTCAAACACTTGAAACCATCAATGTACTGCATATATTATAACAAAAAATAACCATGTTACTTAATAAACTTAATTATATATATACAAATATTATACTTTAATATCAAAATAACATACCAGCTTTGGAATCTTATTTAATTTTGAAATGAGAATCTCTTTCATAAACCTCATCAGACACACACACACTTACATGTCATATACTCTCTTGTGATTCTACTTCAATGAAAATTATGTGCTTTCAAGAGGATGTATCCATGTCTCAAACTTCCCACTTATTTCTTCTCTAGACTCTTTAACCAAGACTAACAGCATATGGAAAAGGAAAAAAAAGAAAGTATATCATCGTACTGGATTTTGGTAAAGAAATCAGGCCCTTGATATCATTCTATACTAATAGGAAACTCTTATATGGCATTGGCTAGTGTTAGGAAGACTCTATCGTAACACTGAGAATGATCCAACACCTCTTTGAGTACACTCTATTGCACACCTTTTCCTAGAGGCTTTACCATTCCACAATACCTAATTTCTCGTATATCCACACCACAAACTCATTTATTTTATTCGCTAGAGCCATCCACAATACCTCTTTGAGTACACTCTACTACACATCTTTACCATTCAACACATCAATTACCCCCTCCAATAGCTTCATAAAATTAATCCATAACCAAAACAAAAAAAGAACTCCATGGAATAAAATATGTATATACCTTATATATTTGCAATCATTTTAACAAATTACTATTAGCAAGGCATATGAACAGTCACGCCGAAAAGGCTACTCTAAGTTGTTAATATTCTTCGCAGTTGGTTCTTATTAATTCATCATGTGCTCAGTTGTTGGTACATACTAATTGATCTTGTGTCAGTAAATTCCCCGTAAATAGTAATCGTAAACTTTTTATTGATTTTTTTTTTGACATAAACTTTTTCTTAGTTACACATAAAACTAGAAACACTATCCCAATACTAGTTGAGATTTTTTATAATCCAAACAACAATCAATTAAATGAGAAAACACACAAACCCAAATTCAATTTCACAACATACCATTGTCAAATTCAATTTCACAGCAAAATTTCAATTTCCCATTCTCAAATTATCATAAATACCAACACTGTAGTCTTAATTTTAGTTTGAACCCTAAAACAATAATATGATAGATTGACAGAGGAAATATAAGGAGAAAATGAAGATGGCACCTGGAATGAAGAACTGAATATTGAGAAAGCTGGATTCGAAGGAGAGAGACGGGAGATGGTGGTTCATGGACGAATCGACGACAGTGATGAGAGGTGGTGGTTGTACGATCACGTAGAGTGATGGTGGTGAATGAATCGAAGTAGAATGATGCTGAATCTGGAATTGAAAGAGAAGGGTAACCGTTTTGGAATGAATCGCACAATCTGAAAGTTTTGAGGAAGAAATTAGTAATGGGATCTTAAAAAAAATAAAAAAAAACGTTTTATAGAATTTGTGTTTTTACTAATTAAAATTTAGTTGATTTTTTTTTTAGGAACCAAAAAAATAACGCTTATAGTTATGTATGATACATATAAAACGATTTTTTTTTAATTTAAATAAGAAAAAATCCAAAAAGGATCGAATTTTATATAGTTGAAAAAAAAAAACTTCCACGCAAGGAATCGAACAGGCAACCTAGCATTAATCCTAAACGCGCTTTACCACTAGGCAACATAAATTCAATTGTTAAATGGCGCCTTTTTAACAATATAAACGCTATCTTTCATAAATTTACCATAGCGCTTTAAAAACGCTATTAAGGTTGAGCCATAAATAGCGCTTCCTATAATGAGCGCTATTTAATATTATTCTTTAATTTTTTTTTTTTATATTTACCGTTTTTCAATAAAGTTGTGATGGCGGTTTCAGATAAAACGTTGTATAAAGTTGTTACTAAAGGTAGCGCCTTTTCTAAAAAGCGCTAGCTAAGACCTCCGTGTTTTCATTTATAGCGCTTTAGTATTAAAACCGCCATTAAAGGGGCGCCTTTTTTTCCACATTTTGTAGTAGTGATCGTCCCAAACTCTAAGATTGCGGTGTTTCCAAATGCTCCAAATTGCAGTTGTGAAGCGCTGTGAGAGCTCAACAGACAAATTCTGAAGTAATGAAAAAATAGCTTCTATACCTGATGCGGTGGTTGACAGAGCGTGTTGAATGGAGCCCCAGAGGCCGGTTGTATTCCACACTTGGATAGCAAACGGGCAAGCACATCCATATTTTCTCCACTGCATAACTATGGATGATGAATCTGAAAGAAAATTGAAGTATTTGTTCTTGTGTTCTTTAATTTGGGATTTTTTTTCTCTTTAATTGGGAATAAAAGAACAATTTAGAGTTTCTAACTTTATTCCCCAATTTTGTTTTTAATTTTAATACTAATTTACTATTTAATTTTATGATTATATTTAAATTTTAATGAATTGAAAATGATGTGTCAAAACATGTGTCATATAGGATCCACGTCATTAATGAGGTTGTTATATCATCAAAAGATGAGGGGGAGCAAATTTTTTTGTTGACTTTCTAGGTAGAGAGATGAGAAAGTTGGTTTTGAATAAAGGGGTATCAAAAGTTAACAATTTAGAAAATAGGGAATCAAAATTGCATTTAAGCAAAAAAAATATTAATTGAAATACACGAAAGATAAAAACTTGGTCAAATCAATCTAGGGTTTCAAATCAACGAAAATTGAAGCTAACAAAACGTATATGCAACAAATAAGAAAAATGTCTTGAATTTCCAAAATAGCAAAATATCCCAAGAAACTAGAAACGTTTTTTTGGATGCATGAGAGAAAATTAAAAATACCAAACTATCCCCAATCCAAATTCTAATATTTAGTTATCACACTCATAACCCTAGAAACTGAAACTTCTCTCTCCCACGATCAAAACCCTCACAGTAACGAAGGTGATTCCATGAATTTTTTACAGGATTATTCCAACGTCCTTAACCCACGCTTAGCATGCAGAATCGCAGAAGCTGAATACATCAAGAACCCTCGTGATGTTGACGTACCTTCCTCTCCATTCTGTAATTTCTGATTCATACTTCTTTTATTATCATATTCATTGTTATGTTGGAAATTTTGTTTTTATGAATATCTGCAGAATTTGACAAGATGGGCTGGAGCTATGGTAAAGTTGTATAACAATTGTAATCACAATTATAAGTTGGAAGGTTCTTACTCTCTCAATATGCATTATATTTTATTTATAATATTAAGGTTTAATTAATGATGTGGTCCTTAAGTTATTTGTTGGTTACATTTTAGTCCCATTATTAACGTTACCCTCTAACTTAAGGGACCAAATTGTAACGTTAATAACTTATGAGACCAAAATGTAACCAACAAATAACTTAAGGACCAAATCATTAATTAAGGCTAATATTAATTAGTTTTTCTTTTTTGTTATTAAATGGTTTTAGAGGGTTTTTATTTTTTATTTTCAAGTCTTTATACGATCATTCATATCATGTCAAATTTGCAATGGCTCTCTTTTAGTGTAATTTTTCTAAGAATTCCTTCGAACTTTGACCCCTCTTTAACTTTAGTTCTTACTCATGTTCCAAGTAATTTTTTCATGACCCTTAAAATATTTTAACTTAATAACTTAACTATTTAATCTTTAATAAAGATTAGAGATGAAATTAAATAGTTATAGATAATTTAACAAGTTTCTCACTTGAAACTTGATTTTCAGATTCTATTTTGAAGCTGAAGGAGGCTCTCTTTCTGGACCCCTACCATCAACTGAATGCAGCGACGACAATACTGTAATGTATTATTCTAGAAGGGAAATTGCGTGCTATCAACGAGCTTTTGAATTGGTACAATTTTAGTTCAATGAAGTGTGGCAAGTGTTTTACTAGTTGACTTGTGAAAATAATGTGTAATATAGTGTTTCTTGTTTTATTTTATATAGGATCCTTCAAATGAAACTTACCGCTACCGGTTGGAATGGGCTTGTAAGGAATGTTTTGTATTGTATTGAGCTATTTTAATCACAAATTGTAAAAAGCACTTCTCTAATTTGTTTGGTTAAGAAAACTAAGATGTTTATGGGTTGAATTAAACGGTGTTCCTATTAAGATGACCTGCTAATTTATTCTTAAACTATTTACATAACTATTTCATTTACTAATACATTTTTTAAGGGTCACGAGGAAATTTTTGGATCAGATCATCAATCAACAGGGATAACCAACGTAGATCTTCAATCAACAGGGATAACCAAGGTAATAAAACATGAAAATTTATGTTGTTTCTCTTTACTTTAGCTAAGGCGGTGATATTGGACTTTCTTTAGCTAAGACGGCCACATTGTCTTCTAGTTTCCAAATATTGCTAGAAATACCCGATTGTATTGAACATATTTTGATTAATGAAATGCTACAAGTCTTTTCCTCTAAAAAAAAAAGATAAAAATAAATTATTTTGATGAGAGAGAAAGATTGGTTAGGGGAGAGATATAGACAAAGTCAAAACACCAAACTCATTGCCACCCACCCACCCACCTATATTTTCCATAAAATAACAATTTAATATATTTTGTATTAAAAAAATTAAAACTGTGATATTGACTGCACATTTGTTGTAGCAAGTACCCTCTCTCTTTCGTTCATACTTCTCTGTGTTACCAATCAAGTAAAGTAAAGCCTAACCTCATACAACACTCAAAACCCTAGAAACACATCTCTCCCTCGACCCTCATAGAGACGAAGGTGATTCCATAGATTTTGTACGGGATGATAATGCTACAAACCCTTGAAACACTCTCGTTTCTGAAGCATGTAAAATCAAGCAAAGTTAACCCTAACCTCATCGAGACGAGATTCAATGAATTTTGTACGCAATTCTCTGCGTTAAGTTAACCTTAACCTCTCCCAGGTTAATGCTTGCGAAGACTGCCAAATTGCAGAAGCTGAATACATCAACAACCCTCGCGATGCTGATGTACGTTCGTCTCCATTGCCAAAATTATTATTCATACATTTTTTATTTTCATATTCATTGTTATATTGGAAATTTTGTGTATAATTTTGTTTTATTAATATATGTAGAATTTGACAAGATGGGGTGGAGCTTTGTTAAACATGTATAATAATGACGGCCCAGATCAAGATTATAGGATCTACGGTGTTTATTCTCTCTCTCTCTCTAATATATATATATATATATATATAATTATTTTAGTTTTTTTGTTTGTTATTAAATTGTTTTAAGTTGTGTTTGAACTTGTGATTTAGAGGGTTTTATTTTTATTAAAGACCACGTACCATTTCTTCGGTTCCTTCACCATAATTTCATCAATTGGACTCTTCCTTTTGATTTGTGACTTTATTAATGCTATCTCTTTTTCAATTAATTCTACTTCCTTTCCAATCAATTCTTGTTCTTTCAATTTGTGAGCTTGTGCTTCTTTGATTTCAAGTTGTTGAATTAACAATTCTTCCGAATTTTTTTATTTTTGAACTCTTTATATATGATCATTCATATCATGTCAAATTTGTAAGGACTCTTCTTTAGTGTTAATATTTAATGGCTAAGGGATACAAAGATATAATGAAAGTTGCTATTCCCATTCAACAATCAATACCCTAGAAACACATATTGTAGTCCCTCTAATTATATCAACTTCATTTTTAGCTTCATTAAAGGTTTCCTCCGAACTTTGGTCTATCTAACATTTCTTTTTTCAATTCTAGTTCCTACCTTTTTTTTTTTCTTTCCAAAAGTTGACATCTCATGTTCCAAGTGACTGTTTTTTAAGACATATCATTGTGGAAACCTTAAAATATCATTAAATTAATAACTTAAATTTTTAATCTTTAATTTAACAATTTAATCTTTAATATGAAGTTATAGATAAATTAATAAAGATTAGAGAATAAATGGATAATTTAACAAGTTTCTCACTTGAAACTTTGATTTTCAGATGCTATTTTGAAGCTGGAGGAAGCTCTTTTTCTGGAACCCTATCATCATGAGGCTCTTTGGTACCTGGGACATGCTTTCCGTACCTTGGCATCTAGCGGTGACCTGGATAATAATGCTAAGAAGGCAGCTAGGTGCTATCAACGAGCTTTTGAATTGGTACAGTTTAGTACCAATGAATCTATCATTGAAGTGTGGCAAGTGTTTTACTTGTTGACTTGTAAAAATTATGTGTAACAGCGTGTGTTCTGTTTTATATAGGATTCTTCAAATGAAATTTACCGCAAAAGCTTTGAATTGTATAGTAAGGTATGTTCTCTAATTTGTTTGGTTAAGAAACTACGATGTTTATTGGGTTGAGTTAAACGGCGTTCCCCTTAAGTTGACCTGCTAATTTATTCTTAAACTAGTTACTTAACCATTTCATTTACTAATACCATTTTTAAGGATATCAAGAAAGATTTTGCATCAGAAGAACAATCAACATGGATTAACGAGTCTTTTCCTTCTTTTGGTACCAAGGTAGTAAGACATAAACGTTTCTGTTGTTTCCCTTTACTTTGCTATCATTTCCTACGGTTTTTTGTTTTGCTATGTTTTTTGTTGTGAAGTTAAAGGAACTAGGCGACTTTGAGAGGGTACTTAAATTATGGTTGAAAACTTATGGTTTTATGTACTTTGGTCTTTTGGAAGATATCTAATTCTCCATTGCTTTTTCATTATAAAGAAATCACTAACTTATTCTTAAACTTGATACTGAACATTTCATTTTCTTATACCTTTTTTATGCATCTCTAGGGAATGTATTCATTACCTCAACAATCAATAGGGAAAGTTGATCCTTCTCCTTCCGGTACCAAGGTAATAAGACATAAAATTTTATGTTGTTTCTCTTTTCTTTGCTATCCTTTCCTGCTGGTTTTTTAGGGTAAATGCTATCATACATAATTCTCGTGATCCCCCCGTACTATATATTTTTGTTGTTGATAAATTATTTTTGCACTAGGACATAAGTTCAAATATTCTTTATATCATTGAAGAAACATTCGAGATATGATTCTTGTATGGCAAATGGCAATGGAATAGTTGTTGACTATAATTCGTAGCTTTTTTTGCTTCAAAGTTCTTGGTTTTTAAATGATAATTTTTTTCCTTAAATTCATTTTTTTATTGTGGAGATAGAGGAACTAGATGACTTCGGTGTTTTGGTCACATTTAATGGGATGAGTTTGTAGATTCTACCATGAGTGCACACGTTGGTTGATCTTGATTATGTAATGATTAGTTTATCTTTTGGTGAAGATAATAAGTGCTATTTCTATCATGTTTAGTCAACTCTTGAGATCAATGATTCTTCTGTATGAAAATCACGTTTTAATGACACGCGTTCTTCATATTTAAGGTATTTTCATTTTTCACCTAATTTATTTGGTATTTTTTAGACTCAAAAGGAAAAGGACAATCTGAAGTATGGCATGCTTACGGGCAAGATTACGAAACCTAAAAAATCAAAAGCTTTGTTGTCTGAAAATCATGAATTGCTCGATGAACTTAAGAAAATGCGTGAAAATCAAGAGAAGACAAATTTGATTATGGAAAATATGATGTCATTTATTCAAAATCGTTTTTCTGGTGAAGATGTGAATGCCATTATACAAGCTTTCAGATAGGTATATTAAATTTTTTCCGTTGTTACCTTTTTATTCGTTTTGTCCATAAAACATTGTGTTTTGTGCTTCGGTAGAAGGGTGTTGTTACCTTTTTGTCCTTCTGTTTTAGTCTTCGGTGATTTCTGTGTTTTCTACTTTTTGTTTCATGTGATTTTGGCTTTCCTGCATAGCCATATAGTTGCCATATTTGTAACTTTGAGTGTCATTAAAAAAAAAAATTGAGTTTTAAGTTGTGTTATTTTGTTTTCAACAGGTTCCAAACATTCTAGTGCTCCTAACCAAACAAATTTTCCAAGTTCAAACACTAATGAAGATGATAGCACTAATGAACATGGGTTAGTGGAAGATTAGAAGCTAATTTTGTCTAGATGGAGTAAAATTGAAAATCAAGTGGATAAGATATTTTTTTTTTCTCTTCGTAATTTCGAGATTGTGGTGACTTTGCATGTTTCTTAAGTACAATATGATATTTTTAGTTGAACATTATCAACTATTCTGTAGTTTGACATGCTTGAAAGATTTGGTGATAATTTTATTTATTTTGTTTCATAAATATATTTATTTAATCATAAGTATTAAGATAAAAAATTGTTTAAAGAGATAATTATGATCACCAAAACGGAAGTTGGTGGTAAAAACAGTTTCACTAAAACCTATAGCGACAGAGATTCAGCCATGGGCATAGCAAATTAAGTGCTGCCAATTGATCTTATTCCAACGGAAAGAAGCGTGGGTATAGAATTAGTGTTTTGTCCAACAGGCAGAAAAGCCTTTGCTTTAGGCTATTGTGACGGTAATTTTCCGTTGGTATAAGAAATTTAAAAAGACGGAGACATAGTGCCGTTGGAATAGTTTTTTTGCGATGTTACCAATGGTTTTGTACCCCTTTACATCAATTTTCTTGTAGTGGTAGTGATTGCTTTCATCGCGAGATACTTTCTCCCAGGGTATGTTGGTTTTTGTAACTTGCGTATCTCGTACTCAAAACATTGAGACCTCAATATCAAATTCCAATCGTGGTGGGTAGAAATGCGGGCGCAAAACATCTATCATGTATTATTCCTCTCGTTGTGTTTATTTTCACTATGTTGGTGTGTCAGCCTGATTTGTCGGAAATATATCAAAGCCCTTGCATGTAATGCAATAATATATCATGGTGTTGTCTATTTCTTTAGTAAAGCTTGTCGGCCAAAATATAGTTGTTCTGTTTATGACAGGGGCGAATTTACCACCCAGCTAGCCTGGGCACGCGCCCGGGCTCAACCCATTCTCAGGGGCGGATCTCTTTGATATATATATATATATATATATATATATATATATATATATATATATATAATATTAGGCGTAATTAATCAATATGTTTCCCACAGTTGCAATGGAACGGCTACAATCCTTTCAGTGGGATGCCTCTGGTTTGAGTCCTATCGCCTCTCTTTTTTAGTATTTATCCTATATTTTTAATATTAATATTTTATTCAAAAAAGTGTCCCTGTGGGGAATTGAACCAGCTCCCCCACACTCTAATCAAAAGAAACAAACCACTTCATTTACCAACCACTTCTTCTACTTATTGAAACGGTTCTATATATATTACATACAATTTTGGCAACCCTAACAAATTTAATCAAAGATCTGCCACTGCCCATACTTTCTTTGTATCGCTACAAGAAATTTACAAGAAATTTGACTTTTAATGACGGCCTAAATCCGCCACTATAGGAAAAATTTCCATAGCTAAATCCGTCTGTCATTGCCAAATGACTGTCACGACATGTTTTCCACCTTTACATACGACTTTTTCCGTATGTAAAACTTATCATTGTTTTATTTTGCCCAGACTCTATAAAATTTCTGGCTCCGCCACTGGTTTATGATGACAACTTTTTACCTTTTTCCATATGTATGAATTTTCAATTTATTATATCCTTGCATTTTCAGAATTAGAATAATTGTTAGTGAACTATAAACGTATGAATAAGCATGTTTATTGAGTAAGCCTCTTTTATTTCTTCTATCCTTGCATTTTTTAGGATTAGATTAGAATTCAAAGGTTATTTAATCACCTTCTTTAAAAAATGGTTATTTAATCACGCCGTCTAATCAAGTACGTGACTTATCTTGCAAGTCATCAAGTTTGTCCGTGACTAATGCCATACTTCTGGTAGATTGTAGTCTGAATTCCCTTCAGAAGAGGTCTCAAAATTTAAATTTAAATGATATATAGACATTATATATAGAATGATGATGGATAAAATGAGTGTGTTGGGTAAAAGTGTATAAGGTAAAATAAAGTTTGTTTTTATTTTTGAGAGAATAATGTGTATATATAAAAATTAGGGTTAATTAAGTAAACGGTAGCACCGAGTGTGTCTTACGTTAGTAATTTACGGATCAAATTAACTAACTTCTAAGAATACATCCACTACAAGAAAATATCACATTGGCTACCAAATTTCCCTACCATTTGTTTTCTTAGTTAATTTGAAGTTATAAAAGTGAAGTTTAACTACCAATATATTTTTTAATACATTATTACTTATTCCCTAAAAAAAAATACATTATTACTTATTGTATTTACTAATTTGTAAGTTGTAACACTCATTTTCACAAAAACAAAAAACAAAAACAAAAAAAATCGATCCAACTCTCTCTCTCTAACAGAGATTTAACCGCCGAACTTCACCGTCGCCGTTACCGACGAACTCCACCGCCTCCGTTACCGACGATCTCCACCGCCGCCGTATCGGATTCATCATTTCCTCGTCGGAACTCCATTTCCATATTCAACGGTTACAGATCTTCCTCATCTCTCTCCAAATCGATCTTCAACAGAGGAACTTGAAGTATCGTTCTTTCATAATCTGAATCTTAGGAGAAGAAGCTCTTTCAAGATGAAGTGTGTGTCTGGTAGTGAATGTTGTAGCAACAAAAGTAAGTATTTATGTTATCGTCTCCACAGGGACTGATGCGATATTCTAAGCCGTTCAACAATCAATATCGTTATGAGCTAGGGTTGTCGGGTATTTTGTTTCATAAACTATCAACTAAGAATTTATAAACGGGACGAGAGTTAACAGAGAAGTAAATATGCTGGGATTAAACTTCATCAACCTACTCGTACGTATTCTCGGATTTGAGTTGCGGATTCTAACTATCAATTGATATTATCACATATTGCTCAACAACATCATTCGTGTCCAAATGATATCGTGATCTCTATTGGATCGTTTAATTGTCGATGTCTCGCACTATTAAACGGTCCAGTAGTCGATTGTATCGTTGTATCGTCGATGTCTCGCACTATACAATGATACCAAAGCTTTAAGTTCCAATATTCAAAGTGATTACCAACCTAAGTTCCATGTCTAGAACAAAAGTATTGATAGAAGAT
>Ga0228710_1010744_pt1 | contig 12118 bp, 11 predicted proteins | sample MedpolnodulmetaG_FD_177995 | JGI IMG/M metagenome (GOLD analysis project Ga0228710, IMG submission 177995) | Root nodule microbial communities from Medicago polymorpha collected in Santa Monica, California, United States - pink nodules | ecosystem: Host-associated > Plants > Roots > Nodule...
TGTGATAGAATAAAATAACAGTCTTTAATTGATTAGTTTTTCAAAACTAAAATGTAAAATTTGATAAGATTCAAGTGTCATTAAAAGACATAGTAAGACAAATTTGATTGTAATATTGTATCTCTAATAATCTAATTTGCGTTTATTGATCGACCCATGATCTTACGGGTTAAAGATTATATTTGCGTTTATTGATTGACCCATAATCTTACAGGTTAAAGATTATTCATTGGTCTCTATTATAGTCGCACGGGTCAAAAGTCTAGTATGGTTTAAAACTGCATCCCCGCCCCTTTTTATGGTGAGCCAGAGGGTTAGTGTTTTTTCCGTAAAATTTTTATTCAAAAAAATATTAATTAAAAAATTCACAAAAAACTATGAGAAAAGTGTAAAAATAGTAATAAAAATAAATACAATTAAATGAAGCTAAAATATATAACTAACGAGACCAAAAAAAACAAATAAATAAATGATCATTCAAACATCCAAAGTTTCTCATAAAAAATCTAGAACAAGTCAACAAGACATCTAAAATAGCTCTGAAAAAATAGTTGAAATAAAATTGTAATGGGTTCACTAGTGATTAAATTAAATGAATTTTCTCTCTCCCCTTTGTATTTCAAACATACGAGAAAATTAGAAAATGGATCGTAACTTATAAGAAAAATGAGTGAAAAGAGGATATTTTTACTATTATTTAAACCGGGCGAGCCAACCCGCCCTATCACCACCATATTATTTTAGTGGGGGTTTACTAAGGAAAGTTAACTATTAGGTGAGGTGCAAAATTAAATCGGCTAAACGTCAGGTCAAACGGGTCAACATATTGGGCCTAACCCGTTTTCCCATCCCTACTTTTTTCTTAACGAGGAAGAAAGAACTAGGGTTAGAAGAGAGAAAGGTGGCTAGGTGTATGTGCAAGATAGGTAGTAAAATATGAAATTTTAGATTTAAGACATAGTGTGCGTGACAAATCACTTTAACATTTAAAAATTTGTATAAAATATGAAATATTGTATGTTTTTGACTTTCTAGACTGTTGCCCTTGATACAACCCAAAATATGATATTTCATGGAGCATACGCGGGCATAGCTGGGTATGATCTATGAGTTCAAGCAAAGCAATACAACATGTCTTACATTTGGGTTGAAAGTGGATCAGGAATAGAACTAAATAGCATAAAAGTTGGAGTTGGGGTTAGTTACTTTTTATTACGTTATGTCGATATTCTCCTCTCATGATATTACATTCTTTTAGAGAGATAACGATAGAAAAAACATAGTCATTCTTTTATAATATACTACTCACGTCATCTCTTTTTTATGTAAAATGTTTTTCCAACCTTATATGAAGACAACCAACTACGACTAACTAGTCGATGGACGGTAAGAATATAAGTTTAATGCATTTAATAATATATAAGACCATCTATAGTGGTGAGTGCTTCACCTATTTAGAACCATATTATATAGGAACCCTTATTGTGGAACAAATAAATATGGTGTTTGTACAGAAGAGTAGTTATGGGAGCACCCCCTCTATCTTCCTTTTTTTAGCCCCCTAAATAAATTGTATTAAAATAAATAATTTTTGTTGAAATTTCATGATTTAACGTTATTGGTGGGACTAGTTTTGTCATTTTTTCTAAGGTGTTAGGTTGGAAATATTGGACACTCGTTCAATATTAATATTAGTAAATGCTAAAATTGATGATGTGTATATATAGGACCCACTTAAACATCATTGTGGATGATCTAATGTGATGGAAACAAAATATAAATACATATTGTTAATTTTATTTTTTTGTGAAGGAAAATACATATTGTTATTGTTCTCAAGCTCAATTTGATATAAACATGCAGACAGATGGTTTTAAATACACTGGATGTTTCAATGATAATTGTCCGGGTTTTGTGCAAAGCAATAGTAACAAAGATTATTGATTCACATTACAATGAAGTTGAAGTAAAACCTAAATACATGAAGCCATATAGAGATACTAATTCAAATTGTTATGACTTGATATACAATGGTTTTGAAGGACGTCTTTATAGGCAAGCTTTTCTTTATGGTGAGCCAGGTGGACGAAATTGTGGTATATGATTGTATTGACAACTATATTTAATAAAACTATGATTCATCATTGATATATATTGTTATACCATTGGCCCAAAACAACATAATTAACATAAAATTTGTGGAAAATTAAAATTTTATGCTTATAATTAATAAAACCACATTTCACAAAGGTATGCATAAATCAAAAAATTTGACAAATTTTCTTTTCTTGAAAACTAATTGATTTAAATTAGTTTTTGAAATTCCAGCACGAAGGTATAACAGATGTTGAACACGATGTTCGGACAAATTGAATGTTGTGAACGATGTCAGAACATCTGGACATGAAGTAAAAAACACAAGTAATTAGTTGACCCAGTTCGGTGCAACTTCACCTACATCTGGGGGCTACCAAGTCAGGAAGGAAATCCATTATAGTAGTATCAATTTGAAGCATACATAAAAGCTTTCACCAGCCTACTAACTTCTCACTTAATCACCACCCATGGTATTTCTACCTAAGACTCTCACTAGTCCTTAATATGAGAACACACTCACTTCCTCTTAGTCACAGACCATTGACTGTTCTTGAAATCCTTAATAAAATGGAGACACTCTCCTAGAAAAGGAATCAAATCGTGCTTAAAAGCTTAGAGAGATTCAAAGCATTACAACTCAATTACAAAGTCCAACTCAAATATCAAAGTGATATAAGAGTATCTCACATCAAGGACTCAAAAACCCTAATAATATTCTTTTGTAAAGAGGTTGTTTTGATCCAATACAACTCGACTACATCAAACCAAATATGTACTTTTGATATTCAATAGCAGCAACCATAGAGGTATACAATAAAGCACAAGGTTTAACAAATACTCAAAACCCTAAAAGACTCTTTCTTTGATATGACATCTACGGTCATGAATTAGTTCTTCTGTCTTTGTTTATATAGCCTAAATGTAGAATTGGTGTGATGCGCAAGTCTTGGCTAAAGATCAGCTGAAATCTCGATATTTTAGCACAAATATTCTGAAGTAGATTAGATGTTTCCTTAAATGTTGCAACAACATTCTTAAGGACTAAGTTGAGTAAAAACCACCTTCCTCTGCTTCAAGAAACACGCTAACTGTGTCAACTCTTTCCGTGATACAACTCTTTAGATATTATATGAAAATCTTCACGAAAAAGTGAATCTCCAAGAAGCAGATCAAGGCACGTTCTGATGTCATACCAATATGTTAAGACATTATGTCTTACATCTTGCTATAACTAAAGTTTTAACAAAATGCAGCCAACATATGTCTAAAAACCCAACAATCTCCCCCTTTGGCAAATTTTGGCTAAAACAACCTTTGCATTATGAATGTAGGGATTAGTGATCATAAGGTCATACCTTCTTTCTCTTTGTAATAGGAATTTAGTACGAAAGAAGATAACATATGAGCTTCAACATTATTTAAAAGGAACTTACTTAAAAATAATGCACAGATGGACATGTTGCGACATCATCCAACACATCAGAGGCTTTCGCAGCAGCGGAATAGATATGGAACCCAGCCTCACATAAAATATCAAGAGAAGTAAACTCCACAGAGAAAAATAAACTCTCATTCATTTATCAGCCCAGGGAGAAATAAACTCCCATATATAATGTATCAGAGAAAAAATAAATTTCTCATATCCTCAAGATGTCAGGGCGTCTGATAAAACATCAGTTCACCAGAATGCACACACCTACATGCATTTAAATCAAGCACATACTAGCATTAATCTATTCAGGTAAAAGCAAGCTAGTAAAAAATAATGCTCCCCCTCAATGGTAGATCAGAAAGACGAAAAAAAATTATGCTCCCCCTCAGGCATGCTTCCTTAAGATCATGCATAAGACAGTCTACCATACAAATATACTCTAACATACATCTTAAACATATGAACTACTTCCCTTTGGTTGCAGAACTTACCATAACATACCAGAGCTTCTTTTCCTTTCATGTTAGATTTTCTCTTCCTTTCATATTAGAGCTCATGCATATCAGAGCATTCATAACAGAGCACAAAGCTACTCTTCTTTTTTTGCAGATCACATTCAAGTCTAGAGCCATTGTCAGAACAATGTTCCTAACATCATATAAGCAATAACATGCATAAATTCTGATCATCTAGCTCTATCTAACAATCCAGTCTAGTGCTACTACTCCCCCTTTTTAGCCTAAATTCTAATAAACTTTCAAAGAGTACATTGAGGATAACAACACAAAAGTAGATGTAGAAGTACCAGAACCTAAGTAGCAGATCATAGTAGTGCAAAAATTAAAAGTACGGAATGTAAAGTAGCAGGACATATAATATAGATATTACAGACCAGGCACACAAAGTGCTCAAAATTCAGGGCATAGCCCACAAATAGAACAAATAATCAGAGAATCAATCCTCAGCCCCAGCTTCAGAGTCCTCTTGATCATCATTTCCTTCCTCATTATCAGTGCTTCCAGCTACTTATTCATCATCACCATCAGTACTTCTTGCAGCTTCCTCTTCAGTGTCCACGCGCGGTATGGGAAGCAAGGATGCTTGGGCAGGATATCGAGAAAATCAGTATCCACACGCAATGCTTTTTATACCATTTTCTGGTTTAGGCACACCATACAACTACAAAAACCATCTGGATGCACTGGATTTGACAAGGGTTGTCATGACCCCATATGGAGACCACCGTCAGGCACGTCTGTTTGACCTGGTCAGCCTTTACTCTGGATGGCTGAGATACGGAGACCGCATGGTGAGATATATGCCTGAGAGGTTGCTTCGTCAGTTTGGGAGGGTTCAGACCATCCCGATACATCCTGTTCAGAGTGCACCTCTTGATCTTAATTTGGAGGAGATCTCAAACCGCTTTCGGTGTGCACTTGATTATGCACTGACACCTGAGCAGTTGGGGCATCATGCAGTTCATGATGTGGAGGCAGCAGAGGGATACATCGAGTGGTTTTATCGCGTTTCCCATCCACGCATGGTTCTTCCTGACATGCTGGTACCGGTGCCGAGGCCACCGGAGCGTGAGGTCCTTCATGCACAAGCTGCTCAGGAGGATGCAGAGGTTGGGTACTTATAGCTTAGCGGAAGGATGAGCCGCATCAAAGACCATGTCTATGATGTGATGTCCAGTGGTGTAGTGTCGCGAGGGTCTGAGGAATGGTAGCATTTGGAGGATGTGTTGAAAGAAGTGCATGATGAGAAGGTTTACCGTCGTCGGGGAGCTACTGAGGGTGGCAGGGATGGCGGCAAAGGTGGTGGCGGTGTAGTTATAAAGGGTTGATTATAATTGTATAACTTATGTTAATGTTTGAATATTTTGGATGATTTTTAGTTATGTAACATTTGGATAATTTTAATTTTTAAGTGTAAATAATGTTTGAATGTTTGCAAATTATTTTGTGTTGTTCATTGTTATGTTATAAATGTAAGGCTTAAAGGTATGTTTAGTCCTTGCAATTAGGCGCCATTTAAAAATTCGTCCCTGTAATCGCTAATCCTGGCGATTTACCCTTGCATTGTTTAATCAGTTAAAAATTCGTCCCTTGACTAACTTAATCACTGCCACGTCATCAAATTAACAAAATGGCATGGGAATGGACAAAAATGCCCCTCCCTTCTCTTCCCTTCTCTTGACCAACATTGAGCCATTTTTGCAACTTCCATAAACTACTTGGAATGATGTGCCTGTAGAACATCACTTCCTCCATCATAGGAAGAGATTTTTTATAAGGAATTTCTATAAGGTGATTAAACTTGTTTGGAAGGCAATTTGGATCAAATCCAAATACAATCATGCAGCTGCTATCAAAGGTGAACCTATTAAAGGCATCTTGCAAATCCACCTGAGCTCCTGCTTCATATTCATCATTAAGAAATGGTATCAGGTAGTTCTCCACCTTCCTCTGAATAGATTCTTGGAACATGTTCTTGAAGCTTTTCCTTCAAAGAATTAAATGAAACATTGTCTTCTCCTGTTTCCATACATCGTCGGAATCAGAATTGAAAATACTAACTCCAAGAACTTCAAAAATATCATGGAATTTTGACCCTTTCACGTAGTTGCCAACATTCTTCTTTGTGATGTAGTCCACATTCATTGGATCAGCTAGACCGATAAAGCTTGTGTTTGTGAACCAGGGCCCTTTAATTCGAAAAGTTCCTCTATGACGCTTCAAAACAATGGTTGCATATTTGTCCAACCATGCCATTTTGTCCAGGATGAGAAGAGAAGAGAAGAGAAGAGAAGGGAAGGGCATTTTTGTCCATTCCCATGCCATTTTGTTAATTTGATGACGTGGCAGTGATTAAGTTGGTCAAGGGACGAATTTTTAACTGATTAAACAATGCAAGGGTAAATCGCCAGGATTAGCGATTACAGGGACGAATTTTTAAATGGCGCCTAATTGCAAGGACGAAACATACCTTTAAGCCTAAATGTAATTATGTGATTGAACATATAGTCAAAGGCCAAAACTGTCGGCTAAATGCACCAAAACAGAGGCTGAGCCAAAACAGATGGCTTCTGCCTCTGTGCTGATGTAGTTCGGATTATATAATTCGGACGGTTTTGCAAATTCTGGGTTATATAATCCGGAAACATCATTTCTCACCCCATTTGTTGACTTTCAACGGGGTGATTTACACATTTCGGATTATATAATCCATAAATTGTACAAAATATCCGGATTATGTAATCCGAATACATCTATTCATAACTGACACCATCATCCATCAAGGTGGATGAAGTGCCAAAATCCACGAATAAATCCGGAATTAATATTCCGGAAGGAGTTCGGATTATATAATCCAGACCAGTGATATTTTTGGAACAAAAGGGCGCGCGAGAAAAGGCATAGAGTGGGAAAAGTAAATCTCAAAAAAGAGAAGTGTTATATCAAGCAAGAGATTTTATAACGAATGTCTCGCGAAATACAGTATAACCAATCAAAATAGTACTTGGCTGGAAAAAACGGGGTTGTCATTCCTATACTATTTTGATATATGGCAGTTAGTCAATGGATTGTAGAGAGCTACGGGATGCACAACAGCATTATACACCGACAATGATAGAACTCTCGGGTTTTTTTATGTTGTTTATTTTTATGAACATGCATAGCTAAGTTTCTACTCATTACGTCTTTTAGATGAGTTTATTTTGAGTTATTTGAACAATGTATGTAAGTTGAGTACTTTTTTATGTAATTATAAGTCTACTATTTTTAAGTTATATTTGAGCTTAATGTTTTGTACATGTACACGGATATACGATTTGTGCAGACCGATATATGATTTGATTTCAACTATTGAATGATTACTGGTCATAACTTTTAAACTCAGTCTAATATATTTATTCAATCCATAATAATTTAGACATATTTTATTACGTGATTGTGATTTTAGATTAGCATTTATAAATTCTTCAACGATTACGGACTCATCTAAGATATTAGAGAGTTGAATTCAAAAAAGAGGATTAAGAGTCAAGACATTGACTTTAACTACTTTGTTAACTTATCGTAATACTAAACACTCAATTATCGAAATTAGACACAATTATCAAGTAGCAAGAAATGAAGGGTTCAAAAGACCTAATCACTTTAATATCTGAATTTACCAAAACCATTTATATTCTTTTGTACTCAATTATATGTTCTGCATACGCTCGTTTCTTAATTCCTTATTATAATTAAATGTCAAGTTTAGATTGAAACAATGTATGTGAAGACGGATTTATTTTATTACATATTAACTATTTTTGGTACATCAAATTTTCCCCGCCGTTGTTAGAGATTGATGATTAATTTCGACAGGGCAATTTATTTTGCACCTTCGATATGAAAACTATTTGCTACCTCGCAAGATAAAACATTTAGATAATTGTAATACCCCGCTTTATAAATAGCAAAGGTGCACTTTTTTTAAACAACATATAAGCCTTTCACTACATGAATTCATGATCGTCTTTAATATAAAATTAGAGTAAATATTTTTATTTTGATAGGTTTTACAAGGCGACAATCAGAATAAATACTATACTTTAAAAATAATTTTTAGGCAATGAGTTTTCAAACTCAAACAAACACTATATAAAATTAAGAAATACTGTACAAGTATTATCATTTACACTAGTACAAATTTAAAAGTAAAGAAGATAGACATGTAGGACCCTACCAACAAACTCTAAGTTGATTTTGAACTCAAACAATATGAGTGGGTACTATACCTCAACAATGGTATCGAGCGTGACTGCTAAACTACTACTTCTCCAATGCCTCCGCAATTCCCACATAACAATCGCACTATTTGGATGTGGGGCCAATCCCGATCTAAGGATTAAAATAGAGAGTCACGATATAAAAACAACATAATTACATAAATACAACATGATTAACATACATACATGGTAAATGACATCAAGATAAACATTCCACATACATGATATAATAATGCTCAATTAGCCTAGAAATACAGACTCTGTATGAGTGCGACTCCTATACGATGCAGTCACTCTGACCCCTATTTGAGGGCGTCACATACAAATGATTCTAAAATATAATCCACTCCACAGAGGGTCGTAGGACAACACCTACTAATTGTTTTCTTTGCAAAAGTTTGTATGTACAAAATGTTTTTCGACCCTTAACCAAATAAAATACCTCCAAAACATTTTGTTCTTCAAGATATTGAGTAGCGAAGGATCATTTTTCAAAACTTTTTGGTTCATTTACAATCTAAAGTGATCACAAGCATGCAGCACCATGTTACAAGGATCGTTTTTGGTTCACAACTTTTTCTCTAATCCCTTATGTTTCTACAAACACAACACTCACGGAGTTTAAATAGAAAGATGAAATAATATACAAGACTAAAGGTAGAGGGATCCAAAGTTTTTAAGGTGGAGAGAGACAGAGAGAAATACTATGTTAAAATGATAAGTGGTAAGAAGGTTCTCACATATATGTGCCTCTGGATTTAATCCTAGGCTTTGGATCAAATTTAAATATCATGTCCTTCTAATCTAAGTCAATCATTCTTACTTGGTCACCAAATTACAGCCACATGGTTTTGTACTCTACACTATTCAAACACATGCTCTTGTCTCTCCCATGTACTACTAACCTGTGCCCCAAGTTACTCAATTAATCGGTATATTTCGCTCGCGGATGAATTTATCTCGTGAACAGTGTACTACACCAATTTTGACATTTAGTAACACCCATTTAATATAGTGCATTTAGAGAAAGTGTTAATAAAGGGTTTAATAACGTTTTTGTTAGGGTCGCTATTATAAGGTTATTAAGAGGTTACGCCTCTTATCTCAATATAAATTATTCAATTTCTTCATCATCTCATTTCGTGTCTGAACCCTTCAAACCATAAATTCTCTTCAATAGAAACCTATCCGATCATCTCATTCAAACTTATTCACCAAAGCCATCATCTCGTCTTCTCATTGGAACCTTTGTCAAAACCGTCGAACTTGTTCCCCTTTAATTTTTGAAGATATCGTTTGATTTGATCTTGGTAAATCAATTTATAGCAGACAACGTAGTTTTGTAAATCTGCAACAAAATAAATCAATTAATAGCAGACGACGTAGGTAGTTTTGTATATGGGTGTAAAATTTCGTATATAGTGGTTTCCTTTCCTTTGTAATAGAGAAACAAGTATTCATGTTGTAACATTGAAACTTATATGTATGCGCAACTTGAATTGATTTTTCATCTCACAAAAAGCGCATATGTTCCAATATGTGCATTTTATAAAATCACTTAACTTCTTGTTCTTAAAAATAGGATTTCTGCTCTTCCCTCTGCACGTTTCGCTCCCACCCAGCTGAATCGACACTAATGTCCTTGCGTTAGTTAAGTCACACAGAGTGACTTAGCTAACGCACGTTGTAATTGTTGCGTGACTTAAGTAGCGTGGCGTGAGTTAAGTCACGCAGCATGACTTAAGTCATCTAACAGCAAAACAGACGCTCATTTCCTTCATTTTCCAAACTTTCCAAAACACGAAAAATTCCCCTCTAAGTGCGATTTTCACCATTCTTGCGCCATTCAAACCCAATTTCTCCCACAATATCAAGTAAGTGATGATTATCCTACTTCATTGCATTTTTTTGGTTGAAATTTTCGAATTTTATAAGAAATTTAACATTTTTAGGTTTACATAGATTTTGCTTGCATGTTAGTTTTTATGATTGTTAATGATGAATTAAGTTAGGAATATTATTTTAGATGTTTAGAGTAAAATGTGGTAGTTTTAGGTATTTGAAATTGTTTGATTTTAAGTTGATTGAAAGTTATATTGTGACATTTTAAGTTAAAATGTCACAATGTGGTAGTTTACGGATTGAATTGTAGTTTACGGATTGAATTGTTGTTGTTGATTATAAGTGTTGTTGTTGTTCAATTGTTGGAAATGTTGTGTAGATATGTCTCGGAGGAATACGTCTTAGAGACCGTCTGAGCCGCCTCAGGATAGGAGTGACAGATTTAGGGTAGGGATTCCTGCCCTTACTGGTAGTTTACGGAGGGAGAAACAAGTATTACGCCCTCCTATGACTGGTCGAGGGAGGGGTGGGGGAACGAGAGTTGCTAGAGTTGATGTTGCGGGGGGATCATCGTCCCAGACGGGTCTATCCCAGGCGTTGGACTAGACGCAGTATCAGCAGGATTATCAGGTGCATCAGCAGCCGCAAGATCAGGCGCCTCAACCTCACCAGTATCAGTTTGATGCGTATCAGCAGCATCAATATGAGGATCATCATGAGCAGCCTGCTATTGAGCAGGAGCAGCCTGATATTGAGCAGGAGCAACCTAATATTGAGTAACCTCAGTAGCAGGATGATATTGAGCAGCCTCAGCAGCATGATGGTGGGGGTCGTTTTCAGGGGGTGTCGAGGGTGGTGTACGAGGCCGGACCGGACGACTATGCAAGGGGCCTTATGAGCTCACGCTTTTACCTCACTTTGGTGGACATGTGACATGCATGATTTGGGTCGATGCCGATGTAAGTATATTTTAATGTTTATTTTATTTCTTTTACTATTTATACAACTTATTCTAATTATTATTTTACTTGTTTGATGTTAGAATTAAAATATATGTTACAATATATTTAATGTTTATTTTACTTATTATTTATTTAACGGTGTTGTTTGTTATTTTTTGTTTTTGTATTTCAGTTTCGAAAAAAACATAGGGTGAAAGGTATCTCGCACGGGAAGAAGCTGAGCCTTAAAAACCTGACAATCCCTCAGCCGGGTGCACAAAACCAATGGTTTTGGGATGAAGTGAATATGTCCGGTCTTACTCCCCTCCTGACTAGTGGGTACGAGAACATCTCTCATGGGTTCGTTTGTGCGATGACAGAGCGATGGCATGAGGAAACCAGCAGCTTCCATCTACCTGTTGGGGAGATGACCATCACACTAGATGATGTGGTGTGTCTGCTAGGCATCCCCATCACTGGGAGGCTCCTTCCTGATAGAGAGTTAACATGAGACGAGGGGCTAGAGATGATGCAGGTGGACCTACTTTTTACAGCGGAGGCTACCGCTAAGGAGATGACAAAACAGGGTGCTGCTCACTTCAGTTTTGGTGTACTGAAGAGGCTCTACGAGGAGCTCTTGAATAGGTGTAATAAGCTGCTTGAGCCTGACACACAGGAAGAGGAAGACGAGCGAGCTCAAGTTAGGTTGGCCTGCATTAAGGTGTTTTTGTTGCTCTTGCTTGGCTGGACCATTTTTTCCGGCAAGAACAGCAAAAACATTAATCTGAAGTGGCTGCTTGCGCTGCAAGATATGGACAAGTTGAACAACTGATCGTGGGGTGGGATGGGACTTACTTTCCTATATAAGCAGCTATCTCTTACCTCCGACTCATTTGTGGCCTCCTGTGGTGGTTACATGACCTTGCTTGTGGTAATATTTGTTTTTCTTCATTTTTACTTATTGGATCGTAAATGTATAGTTGTTTGTATAATACTTGTGCTGATATAAATTTATTTCTTTGTGTT
>Ga0228710_1010747_pt1 | contig 12113 bp, 1 predicted proteins | sample MedpolnodulmetaG_FD_177995 | JGI IMG/M metagenome (GOLD analysis project Ga0228710, IMG submission 177995) | Root nodule microbial communities from Medicago polymorpha collected in Santa Monica, California, United States - pink nodules | ecosystem: Host-associated > Plants > Roots > Nodule...
TTTTTTTTTTTGTGGTGGCCGAGGTTTGAATCCTGAACTTTGCATATTTTATGCATTGTAGATACAAACTGAATTAAACTTACGAGGACAATATAATGTGGTGTTTGATCACAATAACAAACATTTTAAGAATAGGATAAAAAAATTGATATTTACATGACACTTTACGGCTTAACGGAGATATATGCATGCAAAGGCCATAAGTGATAAGGCACCGCACATGTTCCGTACTTAAAATCACACTTTCCTTAATTAAAATCACACTTTTTTTAAAGTTAATAACATATGTCAGTTTTTTATTGGTTGGGTGTAAGAATGATGTGTTAGGTGAGAGTTCATACAAGAATATCTCTTCTTATATTATATTTCATTCATGCTACGTGTACCTCACGTATTTAAGAGTGGTGATAGGTTGAACTCTCAGGTAGCATATCACTCTTGTACACACTTCCACTCATCAAAAAATAATATAAAATAACATTGCTAACTAAAAAGAAAAAATTACACACTTCCACTCATCAAAAAATAATATAAAATAACATTGCTAACTAAAAAGAAAAAATTGTACAATTAAAGGAGACACTTATCATAAATGTGTGTGGAGGTTAAAAGATATGTGCTATTAAAAAGATGTCAACCTATCATTTTCCCTTATTTAACTAGACCAATGAATTTGAGCAACATATAAGGAAATTCACGAGATGTGTCGACAATAGTTCTAAATTACAGTGTACAAATGCAATATAATGATTTTGAAATCCTCCACAATTGTTTCAACATTGCTATGAAAGAAATAGCTTAAAAATGAGTTTATAATTGAGAGGTTGTTCTCAACTTATAAGGTGGTTTTGTATACTCAAATTATATTTTAAGAGTGATTGTGGCCGTATCGGCTTTTTTTATGGAAGGTTTAAATATTGCACTCGTCCCTGCAAATATGGCTCGTTTAAGTTTTGGTCCTTGTAAAAAAAAAAATTGTTTTTGGTCCCTGCAAAATTTTTTGTTTTTTAAAATAGTCCCTGACCCAATTTTTGTGATGATTTGTATACGTGGCACATGATGACTGGACCCATTTTGTAGTTTTTGGTCCCTGCAAAATATTTTGATTTTTAAACAGGTCCCTGCAAAAAATTTTGTTTCTGAAAATAGTCCCTAGAGGGACTATTTTAAAAAACAAAAAATTTTGCAGGGACCAAAAACAAAAAAATTGTTTTACAGGAACCAAAACTTAAACGAGGCGTATTTGCAGGGACGAGTGTCATATTTAAGCCTTTATGGAAATATCAACATTTGCACCATAACCGCGACTAATACTGTAACGGTGTTTCCAAATAGCTTATTTAATTTTGGATAATGATTATTTCATTATTTGATAACCTTTTTTTTTTTAAACAGATGCAAAGAGCATCAATTCATTAAACAAAAAAAGAGTATAAGATAAAAAATGGGGACTATACCAAAACCTTTTCAAAAGATGTTAAATCTGAAATTGGGATGCCCAACCTATTTCAAATGTACTCTCCCCTAATGAAATCAAGGATAGTATCTGACCAAAATAACTCAAAAGAAGAGAAAGGAAAACCCAGGTTTGCAAGGCTATCAACACAAGCATTCCCTTCCCTATAGAATTGGGATACAATAAATCAGAGAAAAATGAGAAATGTTATAAGTGTGGAAACATCGTTATAGTGACTAGCAAAAAGACAGACACTTATGTGTCCAGTTTTATGCTCTTTTTACTGCGATAACGCGTGTAGATTATCAACGATATACACACTAACTCATAAGTTTTAATGCGGTTTTTAACACTTGTAAAAGGTTGATAATCTTCCATTCACACAACATATATGTGCAGAAAATTGACACAAGTTGAGTAGTGAACACTTTCAAATTCAAGCAATTTTTAAACCATGCGCCAATTGTGGTAGTCACAATCAGTTGAATTTTCTGCACATGTATGTTGTGTGATAGGGGTGTTTTGAATTGAGATTCTAAATGAGTATTTTGGCAAACAAAAAAAAAAAAGCTTTTAATATTTTAAAAGATTTTTTACAATCAAGAATTTTAATATATGATTTTAATGGATTTAGGCCCCGTTTGGTTTGAGTTTATGAAAAATAACTTATGTAAATAAATAAGCTTTTATTTTAATTTATAAGCTCTCACTAATGAAAATTGTATCTTCATAAACGATTTTTTCATAAACTACCTTAAAAACTTATATATAATAAATAAAAACTTATTTATTTGCATAAACTGTTTTATATAAGCTCTAAAATAAGATAATCCAAACGGGCCCTTATTACATAGATTTTTAAGATTTCAAAGAACTCAATGAGTTTTAAACAACAAAAAAAGTTGGAAAAAGATAATAATAAATTCCAACATTTCAATAAAGAAAAAAAATGTGATAATTTCTAAATCTTTTAATAAAATGTCATTGTTACCTGAAAAAATAACAATGTGATTCTAACTCCATGTATCTGAACCTTTCAAAAAAAAATCCATGTATATATGAACATATAGTAGTCACCTTAAGCCAACTAAAATAATGTGCCCCTCTTAATCACCATTATTAGAATTTTTCTTATGTGCACAACACTAGGGTTTGAACAAAAATCTTGAAAATGACAAAGTAAAGATAAAAAAAATTAAGTCACAAATTTACAAAAACAAAAATAACACAAAATAAAGAGACAAATTCATTAATACTATAATAGCATTAGTATGGTATACATTCAATCAAAATAAAGAAAGACGCTTCATTATGCAGCATACAAATAAATATAAGAAATATCACAACAAACAACATAAGATAACACTACCGATTATTTTTCTCCAAACTGATCAAACATCAATCTTAATAAACAACTATATTCATTCTTTTAGTTAATATGGAACAACCTAAAAATTTAAACTGTCTAAATCCTATTAAGAAATTAGTCATAATAATATTTAATATTATTGTGAATTGATTCATAACTTGCTTGAGTCAATTAACAAAGAAAAATATTTCAGAAACTTATCAAACTTTGGTGAATGCATGATTTTATAAATTAAAAAAATGATATTAAAACACAATTATTATATCATCAATTTTAAATTAAAAATTCAATTTTCAATATTAGACGAATCACACACAATTGATATTCTCTTATTTTCATCAATTATACATTACTCTTGAAGTCATGAATTTCGATCACAAACAACAGCTCCAACTACATGCATGAATTAGCAATATATCTTGCAAAGAATACATATCTCCTTTATTATTCATGTATTAAATATGAATACTTGAGTCATACATATCATGTGAGAACAACTATTGAATATGTTATAAGTAAAAAGTGATTGTAAAATTTAACCCTATTACATTTTTTTTTTAAAGATTAACCCTATATGTATTATATATATTATCTATCAAATAACTATTTTTATATACAAATAGTGGCATATATCGTGTAATATTATATTATTTTATGAACAAATTGTAAATGACATCATTTACCACTTTGAAATTATAGAAGAAACATCAACAACTTTAATTATTTATCTGGCATTTCATTTCTTCTCGATTATTCTTTTATAGTTTCTTCTATATCTTTCTTTCTTCTTTTCTTCACAAATGCATATAATCAAAGACAAATTTGTAAACACGAGTATACCTAAAATTGTTACCTCTTTAACTATTAAGAAATATTGTTATAAAATATGCAATTCCTCTTTAACTATTTAATCTTAATTACAGTTTTGGTTCTCCTATTTTCATCCATTCACTCACTAAATTGGTCATCCCATTTTAAAATCATACAGTTTTGGTCATTTTCTCATATTTTTGGACCCAAAAATCGCAATGTGGAATAATCAACAACTATGAAGTTAAGAGAAAACCCCATAACAAAACTTTCGATTTATTAGTGACAAATTTGCGTCCCGTGTTTTTTGTATATATTTATTAGTAGCAAATATTTTTTTCCTTAGTTTTTTATGTTTACCAATTAAAAATAATTGTCTTGTGTTTTTGTATTATATTTATCAATGACAAATATTATCCCTTATCTTTTTTAATATTTATTCCATGTTCTTTTATTATATTTATCGGTGACAATACTTGTCCCGTTTAGACGATTGCCACCTTTCTATTTTTGGTTTCTCGGGGTGGTGTCAATACCACCTATACTCTCTCTCATGTATTATGTATAGTTGTACTTTTTTTTTGACAAGGTGTATAGGTATACTTATACTCATTCTATTTACCAATAAAATTATTTAACTTTACCGTTCAAAAAAATAAACTCACACTTGTCCAGTGTTTTTTATATGTTTATCCTTTATCCATTATAAGTAGTTGTTTCGTGTTTCTTTTATATTTATCGGTAAATGTATTTGTCTCTTTTTTATATATATTTATCAATTACAAACAGTTGTTCCATGTTTTTTTATATATTTATCATAGATAAACATTTGTCTCGTATTTTTTAAGTTGTCGTGATATATTTTTCTGAAGTGGTAGTTGTGCATGCTAAGTTAAACATTTTGTGATGAATACGATACTCAACTAAAAAAAAATTAGGGGAATACTCAACTTAAGTTATAGATCGCTCATTTGCAATCTACCATGGAAATAAAACAATATTTAATAAATTCTAATAATAAATAAATAAAACTACATAGATTTTTCTCATGGGTTTTCACCCTTATTGGTTTCTTATATACATAGATTTCAAAATATATACACACACAACGGCTATTCTTTTTTAGAAACTATAAATAAGTGAACACACACTCTCTTCAATTCCTCTCTCACTCTATTGTTCTTTGACTAATCCCTCTCATGTTTCAGTATGAATTAAATTTGATTTTTTTATTAAATTTGTTTTTAACAGGTAATATTATTAAGCAGCATCATCACAAGTAATGATCGATGAGCATAAAAAAAACTTGCAATCGATAAAAATATATATTTAAAAAACCACAAAACCAACCCCAATAGGACTACACATGAAGCCTCTCCCAAAAACCATAGACACAACAACAACATCACAACCAACACAGAGCCAAAGGAAAACAAAGAACTTTAATTGTATTGATACTAATCTAATACTTGAAAACAAAGTACTTTTCAGACATAATGACACAGTAAAGAAAACTCAGCTAAGATCTACGTATCAGAAGAAGGCTTATAACAAACAAGGTAAGTGAGAAGCCAAGTAACAAAAACTGGTAATCACAACATGAAGAGAAAACCTTGTGAATTCCTAAATAATTACTTAAAGAAGCAAGAGAGAAAAGTAAAAGCTTGTGTGAAGGCATCTGAACCATTGATTTGAAATTTGATCAACCAACGAGACAGTAACTTATGTGTTTAATGGTCAAATGAAGAAAGAATTGAACACAACACCCAACACTCTGAAACTCACTTAACCATTTTGTTGAACCGTAAACGTTATAAACATTAACATATAAATATAAATTAACATTTAGTAATAACAAAAAGTGCTTGAAATTAGTTTAAATCATGTAGAGTTCTAAATTGCTTTTGCACTCACACCGCTGAGCTCTCCAACTTAAAGTGTGAGTAAACTCGATGTTGGTGACGAATCTTCACGTTACCATTTTCCTCCTATAAAGAAAATAAAATTAAAATTGAGAGAAGATCTCTTTTGTACAAAGAAAACAATAATAATTGTGAGATTATATTTTATGTACCTTGAGTTTTTATCTCCCAATAAAATTATGCGTAACAAACAGATTCAATAGTTGAGATTTTGATTGAATATCTGCGAACTTCACTAAAACCCTACTCTTTTTGCAGCTAGTGTCCCATTTATATCCTTTGAACTCCTACGTTAACAAAAATTAATGTTATTACTTTTATACATTCAAGAATACTAATAACCCAGAGTTAAATATACAGGAAAAAATAATACCCTTATAAAAGGGCATGACCAGTTTAGGGTACAAGAGGTTTATGATCGCATAACCAGAGTTACGTGACCCTGCATGAAGCCATTAAACTAATTTAAGAAAACAGAGATAGAACGTGATTAAATCCCCTTTGAAATCGATATTTAACAATAATCCTCACCAACACAGACATATAAAGAAAATTATACGTCACTTTATTGTTAACATTGATTGCTTGCAATAACGATTTCCAGTTTAACCTTCAAATAACCAATCCCAACAACAACTGAGTAAAACTAAAAATAATATATCAAGAAAAGAACGTTTTTACTTTTTGGGAAGATTCTTTGGTTCTATCGTTCTTTCCTTCCATCACCTTGTAGCTATTGATTTCCAAATTTCTACATTTATGACCACTGTGTGAAAATCGAGGTGGAGAGGCACCAGAACTTTGCTCCGAATGACACATCCTCTCGTGCTGATTCATTTACCTTTGATCGAACTCTTTCCCATTCATCCTCTTCACTGCAACTCTTGTTTCCATCTTTGTTAGCGTAGAGAACTTAGCAAGAACGTGGGTTTTGTTTTTTGGAATTGAAATATTTTGTAAATCTGTTTTAGTATTTGGTTATTTATAGGACAATAAGACCAACTGAGAAAAAACAAAAGAGAAATGATTGTGACTGGATTTTCTTCTTATTTTTGATTTAGTTTTAAAGATAAATATTTCATCAACAAAAATATGATATATCCAAACAAAATCATCTGTAGCGTATTTGTTTGTTATATTAAAAAAAAGGATCTACAAAAAATATATAAAATAACTACAAATGAAATGATACTAATAGTAGCTTTTAAATTTTAAAAATATATGTATATAGTTTAAATTGTTTTCCGTATATTTTTCTGAAGTAAGCATTATAACTCATAATAATTATGCAATAAATGTTTCCATTTTTATTAACCTTGTATTGTACCGTCTTCCCCCACATTTATGGGTTCATCAGTTACATTTTTTTTTTAACGGCAAAATTTTTTAATCATGAAGTCTATGTACAAGACGAACATAGACCGGTAAGATAGACAAAAAGACAACAAAGGGAACTATATAATCAGAAAATCCAAAAGAAAATACAAAAACCAAAGCAAACCTCCTCACAAGCATGAACCAAAACTGAGCCAAAATCTTTGACCTCCATCGTGAATGGCCACATATACTAGATCCAAACTCCTATCCCACGATGCTCTCAACACCCTAAGAAAACAAACCAATCGACCAAAATCTTATAACAACACCTCACATTCTCTTCATTAGCCGAGGAAAATTAAACATCTGAAAATGCTTTATTCCAACACTCATTTAGATTCCACCAACAATTGTACTCCGGTCCACCGGAGAATACAACAAATAAGCCCCAAAAAATTGAATATAGAAACTGACTACCGATCTCAAAGCAAAAGCGATTGGCCCACCAGACCTATTGATAAGGGCTCAAAAGTAACATATTTTATGTGTTAATCTAAGCATTTTAGTGACTTGTTCTGCAAGTTATCTAAGGAAAAGCTACCATTTGAGTGTATTTATACCATTTATGCTTTATATGCCTGATTCTACCCAATTTATGCAGGAAATGACAAGCAAGGACCAAGAAAGAAGCTCCTGAACCAAGGTATGTTCGTTTAAGCGACCTCCTGTTCGCTTAAGCGAACAAGTACCAGTGAGCAACCAACCAGTTCGCTTTCAAGGACGCTTTCAGAACGCTCATGGGAAATCAGTTGTTCGCTTAAGCGAACCATTGGTCGCTTAAGCGTACACAATGTCGAGAGCAAAGGAAAGTTCGCTCACAAGCACACTTATGGTACGCTTGAGCGAAGTTCATCAACTTTAGAGCATAAGGTCCCACGTGGCAGCTTCTAATTGTCCAGTGGAAGATTTTCTAGATTCTTGCTTAAGCGAACAGCTGGTCGCTTAAGCGAACGAGCACGGATTTGACCCATATAAATAGTTTTCTCTTCTCTTTCCAACTATTCTATTACATTGTTCTTGATATTTTTCTGGTTTTAGAGAGAGACTAGGGCTTTTCTAGAGAGAGAAACACAAAGCAGGGTAGTTAGGAGTAGATTCAACCCAAGATTTGTTGAGACATCATGGATCTAGGCATTGAATCTTCATCTTTTCTTCATCCTTTGCAAAGCTATCATAGACATATTTAGCTACATCTATCCTTGTGGGTTTTGAGGTATTCAAACAAGCTATTATGTAATCTTTTGATCATTTAATATATGGTTCTAACTATTTATTCAATATTGTTGTTATTCTCGCATTTACTGTTTTATTGAGATTTAAAATGATATGGACACATACTTTTGAATCTAGAAATAGAATAACAATCTATCTTAAGTTATCACTCTAGACATGGATGTTAATATTTGATAATCACTTTTAATCTAGAACTTAATGCTTTTGGGTAATTTAATCGGTTGGGAAATCGTCGATTAAACTATCCAATCGACTTTGTGATCGTTTAAATGTTTGTGAAATCGATGTGTAAACGATCCCTTAGAAATAACGATGTCATTTGGACACGAATGATATTGTCGAGTGATTGTGATAATATCGTTTAATAAGCTAGAATTCGTTATTTGATCGAGAGATTGCAGCTGTTACATTTGGTTGATGTCTCTGACCCCAAGTGAAATAGCCCTATCTCTTCTCGTTTTACTTTTATGTCGAATAGAACAATAGTTTTACACAAACAAACAATTTATACCCAAACACTTAACGTGATGAACATTGTGAAAATGCTTATGAAATATGCAACTCCCTGCGAAAACGATCCTATTATACTTACGTGTAAATAGTTTTATGACATGTAAAAAGCTTACATCACCTATCCCTCCAACGCTAAAACTTGAAATTAGACACTAATTCCCGATCTCGAAGGAAAAGCAATCGGCCCATGAGAATCCAAAAGACAAATTCTCACGCAATCCAAGTGGAGCAATACTACAAACAAAACCAGCTTAGAAAAGGACCCGGCTCAAAGACAACCCAAAATAAAAACACCAAACAACGAAAGCAACCCAAAATCAACCACGAGCTGATTGAAAACAACACAAATACAACAAGAAGCAAGTGTCGGCAGAGATGCTTTGAGGTGCATATATACTCCCTTGCACTCGTTAAAATTGATCGTATCATTAGTTTTGCTAGGTTTTTCATTGTATTCAATGACTTCTAACACCATTCTTGCAAGTATATAACATGTGTTTGTTTGTTAAGTAATAGAAAGAAGATGCTTATCCAAAATCTCTATTTTTTCTCGATTGTTGCCAAAATAAAATTCATAAAGAAATAAACAAAACAAGAAAAAAGAAACAAAACAAGAAAAATAAACTTTGTTGATTTGACATTGTAGAGATGTCATCTTTTCTTTTTGTTTCCCGAGAGAGATTTAATCAAAAGAGATAAGAGATTGTCAGTGTAAAAAAGGCAACAATCAGAGATGCAAGGTTGACTTTCATGGGTCTTTGTATCTTTCACGCTTATGCAGTGTTTGGGGCCATGTTTGGAAAGGTCCAAGCGCACGAAATCTCAACTCTCCAAGGTGAAGCTTTTGCGTTTCACGACAAATGTTTACATTGGTTACTTTAGATTAGTAACCACACAAATTTAGAATATATATATATATCATCTTTACTTTCACTCTCATTGGTAATGCTTTGGGTGGTGCTTGCTTCAATACGATGTTGGTAATGTGAATTGGACCAGATGTTCGACTATCAATTGCTTCCTGCCATTTGGGTTGGGAGCATTGAATAAAATATCATAATCATTCATTGTTTACAAGAAATAAAGGAGTCGAGAAACATAACCAATATACCACGGAAGATCATACTATCCCTTAAGGAAGTTTTCACTTAGTTACAAAATTTCAAAGCTGTAAAAACTAAAAAAACATCAAAAGACTAAAAAATTCATGTTCAAATAATTATTTTCTCAGTTTCACTTAACATGGGGACACAAAACATAAAAGTAACTTAAGAGCTATCCACTAATCATTAACCTAAGTTCAGGTTACTATTGCAGATATATTACTTAGGAAGAAGCTGATTCGGTTAAAACGGGAATTAAGCATTTTCACCTGACGAACTCTGTCAAAATTAAGTTCAGCTTACTATTGCAGCTTATATTTAGGAAAAAGCTATTTTCGTTCAAACCGGAATTACACATTTTCACTTGAGGAACCCAGGTCATAGGCATACATGACCTCGAACCTTATCAAAGTCGTAAGCAAAATTCCAAAGGCTGCTTAAGTGAATTGACTAAGGAAACTGTGGTATATTTCATTTTTTGCGGAAAGGGGGTTTAACCGTCAATGATAACTGTTAGGTTTGTAAACTGTAATTGGCCGCATTTTGTTAAAACAAGTGTTCTAGCAAGAAGTTGGAGAAGATGTCTTGACATGTTGGTATGATTCTTTGAAGATTTGATTCATGTGGAGCATTGACCAAGAAGCATGTGTTTTCTAGAAGCAGTGATAGGCGGTTTAGCTTTATCGTGTTTCTTAAGTGCGATGTTGTAACATTTAAGGAAACAATATATATGCTTCCGGAATATTGTGCTGAAGACTGTATTGGATCAGCTGTATGTTTAGCCCGATTTGCTCATCAAGCCCATTTTGTATTCAGGCTATATATTGGAAGACCCAAGACCTAAAGAACTACTGAAGCCGCCATTTGCAAAAGAGTTATTTAGGGTTTTAGTGTTGTTTGTGAGCCACTCTCGTATCACCTTGATGCTTGAGTTAGACTTGTAAATCACTCGTAAGCTTTTAAGCAAGAGAGGATTCTGCTTCTCGGAGTGTGTCTCCATTTTAATTGTACTTTGTTGTTATCACTGGTGAGTGATTGAGGGGAAGTGAGAGGGGTCTCATATCTAGGATTGTCTAAGATAGAAATATCACGGGTAGTGATTAGGCGCGAAGCTAGTAGACCGGAGGTTGTTTATGTAGGCTTCAAACTAATACTATTACAGTGGATTTCCTTCTTGACTTGGTAGCCCCGGGATGTAGGTGACGTTGCACCGAACTGGGTTAACAAATAACTTGTGTCTTTTTACTTTCAACTTTTATCTTTAGTTTGTTATTTGTTATTTGTATTATTGTCACGATGTCTTGACAATGTTCTTTTAACATTCGTCGTGTCTTGGCATCGTGCTCAACATCTTTACTGCATGCCAGAATTTCAATGGCTAAGGAAAATAAAATATTAACCGATCAAACCATTAGTTAAACATAGTTATCATGTTATTATATTAACACTCAATTTTAGAGCATTCAAAGAAGAAGTATGTATCACCTTAAATTCAATTAATAACAAATAATAGGTTGATTAAATGATATTATAATCTAAAACTTATATTTCAACATGATTAGACTAATAGCGTTTCAGATTGTAACATGGGTCCATACTACTAATAGTATAAAAGTGAAGCCATTTATACCTGGGCTTTCAATTTTCCATTTTCAGCCACTACCCAACAATGATCCTTAAGAACAAACGATTCATCCTTTACAACAGTAGAAGCCATTTCATATTCAGTCGCAGCTAATCTTCTGACTAGGTAGTCATTTGGCTTTTCAGGGTTCTTCAAGACCAAAACATCTCCTACATACAGTCGTCTGTCAAAGAAAAATGTTTTTCATTGACAAATAATGGAGATGATAATATACATAACAAGCTCCAGATGAAAATGACCATAGTCAGTTAATCTCTTAACTAACTTTTGTCGAACTCAAAAATAACAAGAACAAACTGCATTTAACACTACAAGAAATCATCCATTTAGCTAGGAAATATACTTAGGAACTCAGTATCCTCGCTACAGACAATGCATACCGAGGAAATTTTCCTAGGTAAGCATATTTGACCGTTTGACCATGCTTAGCGAGGAAATGGAGGTGGTTACCGAGGAAATATTTCCTAGGTAAACACATGGTACAAAATGCAACAGCTTTTTGCAGAAAAAGGTAAATTGCAGCTGTGTCCTAACGTGGAACAGTGACAAAAGCCTGGCAGATGCAATTGATACAACGTTGAGTGCACAGTTGTGTTAATTAATTGGGTTCTTGTGTATATATATATGTCTTTCATTCATATTTTCAACACTTCTCACTACATCTTTCAAAAAGAAAAAAAAAACA
>Ga0228710_1010748_pt1 | contig 12113 bp, 6 predicted proteins | sample MedpolnodulmetaG_FD_177995 | JGI IMG/M metagenome (GOLD analysis project Ga0228710, IMG submission 177995) | Root nodule microbial communities from Medicago polymorpha collected in Santa Monica, California, United States - pink nodules | ecosystem: Host-associated > Plants > Roots > Nodule...
ACAAAAAGTAAGTGGGCCCCATCTGTTTTTATCTCTCTCCCCTATTTCTATGCTACACCAAACAGGGTAACATGGCTATTTCTCCTCTCTTTCTCTCTCTCCTATTTCTCTCTTTGCAATTTCTCTTTTACCAAACAGACCATTAGTGAAGAGAGATTATATTTCATGGGTCCCACCTACTTTTTATTTCTCTTCACTTATGAGAAGAAAGTGTCTTGATGTGTTTAATTCCAAAACTGTCCTCCTCTACTTTTCAAAGCTGATTTCTTTGATTGAATGCTAACACGTGAAGGTATATGATATTATCAAGGGGTATGTTTTAATCAATTTACTTATTAAAATAATAATAAAATTAATTATGTAAATTAATAACTAAAATAATAACTAAATTATATTAAAAGACAAAATAAATTTGACCAAAAAGAAAAAGTCAATCAAATTTAAATGCAAGTATATTTTCGTCTTTAAAATTAAACACACTTCTCTCTCTTTTATTTCACTCTTCTTTCTTTTGTACTAAACAACCCCTCAAATCTACTTATTTCTCATCTATTTCTCTCTTCTCGGAGTCAAACACACCCTAGATGAAAAAAACAAACATAAGTAAATACTTATACTCCAGTACACCACAAGTTCCAAAATACACCAAAAGCACCCTACAAAATGCAGTAACATAAAAGGCAAATGTTATATGAACAACCAAAAAGGTTGTCCACACCGTCTATTACTACTGTTCACTATACAAATTTATTATTTTAATCATTTTTAATTACATTGGTTTGCGTGTCAAGCTTAATGGTTTCCTATGAAAGCTACGCTGTAGAATAGGTTGTAGAAATTAAAAATTTGGTTGTCAATATAACCCTGCTCACATAAAATGGACATGGATAATCAATAGCAGGTGCTCATCTACAATAACACAACCTACAAATCTAAAATGGAACACTTCACTAAATCCCACACCCAGAATATCATAAAAAATGTTATGGCTCACTGCTATGTGAATATGTGAAGCCAGCCTAGCACGGTTCCCTCCATTCTAGAGACTAGGAGACCTGAATCTTGACAGAAATCCCAGGGCCTAACTCTTTACTTGGAGCGGGCAGGCCAACATAGCGTACCCAATAGATCAACCAAGTCCAAGCAATGTTCCAACCCCCATTTGGGTCACAAGTTGACGTTACCTAACTCGGCTTTGTGAACCAAAGATTGGAAATCAATTCTATAGTTGGAAGGTTTCAATAAAACATCTCCACAACAAGCCTAAAGTACTCAAACATAGGAAGAAAAAAAATCTAGCAAATGTTCTGATATACTGAATACTATGAATCCAATAAACTCAAAATCACATTGACTAATACCAATGCTGGAAAAGTTGGGAAAATAGGCAATAAGGCATTTTAAATTGCAATCAGTAAATGCTTACAGCCACATCACATACACTTATCGATGATTTCTTACAATAATAAGAATATCAACAAAAACAATAAACCGTAACCACAATTTAACCATTTCTATATAAACATTGGCATTCATGATTAGACACACTCACACATATATCAATATAAACCTTTGACACAAACATAACTCAAGGAAAATCGCCTTCCAGTTTCTCAAAGTACATGCACAACAACTGTCTTGGGTTTGTACATTTGTGCAACTTCTCAGACATTTGCTTACAGCTATGACATTCTAAAAAGGGAAAAAGTCATAGTTTGTACACCAATTTCCACCAAATTGTACCTTCCAAATCACTCCACAAACACATCCACACCACACCCATTATTCCCAAATTCTATTCAGAAGAAATAATATAAAAAATGTAGAATAAAATATTGAACATACAAGTCTCCTACCTAATTTTCCCTTCTATAATGCATAGAAATGAATTGAAAACTATTAAAAAATTAAAATATACACAACTACTTTATATTAAAAAAAATATTTGTAACAAGAGAGGAAAATTAAAAAGGTAAAACAAAGTTAGCTAATATATACATTGTTAGAACAACCTAACATAATCTTTTCAGCAAAAATTAACAAAAAAAAAAACTACAACAACTAATTAACCTAACAAATAAAAACAAAATTAATTATCATTCAATATTTTTGATTTCATTATTATTAGGAAAACAAGAAGGGCACCTACGAAGACCATTCTCATTACAAACATTACAAACTTTAAATCCAACTTTATCATTATACACCTTCCTGCTCCCATTACACACGTTACATAGAACAAACCTATGACCAGCGCACACGTGGCATTCAATTGGATCCACTACGGGTAAATCTTCTAGCATTTTCTTGAGCTCGCCAATCTCGTGCATTGATCTAATCTCTTCACCTCCGCCGATATATTTTCCAGCAATAAAAACACGTGGCAAAGTTAACCCGGTTTGACCGGTTCGATCCATTATCCGGTTCAGTTCGGTCAAGAAAGACGAATCTATCGACACGTCGCGTTCATCGAGATGAACGTGGAAAGCGCGTAGGATTGTGAGTGCGCTTTTGCAGTCTTCGAAGATTGGTCGAACCACGCGCAGGCTTGTGAAGTATATCACCACGCGCTGTTCTGTTCCTGGGAAATAAATGGGTTTTGGAGGTGATGGTTGTGGAGTTTGTTTTTCCGGCGCGTGTGTGTCATTGTTTGGTGGGTTTTCGGGTTGAGAGTTGGAGCGTGGGAGTTTGAGGGGAGATGACCAGGCACGGAGGAGAGTGTTGGCGAAAAGGACACGGTGGAAGACTTGTTTTGTTGTGGGTTGTGAAGAAGGTAGTGGTTGTTGAGGTGGTTCTTGAAGAATTAGGGTTTGAATGTCTTTGAAGGAAGAACAAGAGAATGAGGATGAAGAAGATTTGTTATGAATCTTAGATGTTGATTTTCCCCATGGTTTCCACATTGAATGTGGAGAATGAAAGTTACTACCTTTGTTGTTGTTCTTTTGTTTCTTTGTTGTTTTTTTCTTCTTTTATCTCTTGGTTCAATTTTTGTGGGGAGATGAGAAATGGGTTTAGAGAAAGGTAGGATTTTTTGGTGGATAGTAAGCTTTTTGGATGAAAATGGGGGAATTGAGAAATGGGTATGAGGAAAGGATGAATATTTGGGTTTTTTTTTTTTTGGAGGAGGACAAATGGGGAAATTTGGGGTTTGTTGTCAATTTTTAATGATGTTTGGAGATGGGTGAATAGATGGATTGAAAGAGAGGGTTGGATTTGGGTTGATTGAAGTTTAGGTTTTGGTGGTAGTGAATAGTGAATGAGGGGAGAGGTGTAAAAGTGGGTGGTGGTGAATTTGCATGTGTGCAAAGTTTGGGGATGTCCTTAGCTTTTTTATGTTTCTCTTTTAAGCTTTTGTTTGAGACAAAGAAACAGAGAGGAAGCTAGAGACTTGAGAGAAAAATAATTGGAAATTAGGGAAAGGGAAATTGTGTTAGGGTAGAAAGGGGGTAATGTGAGACGGTGGTTAGGTAGTTGAGGGTGAGAGGCCCTTGTTATTACAGCTTACAAGTTTAAGTAATAAAATTGATAATGATAATTTATGGATGAGTGAGAGAACCTTTTTTTTTTAAAGGAATGAGTGAGAACCTTTGTTTCTCTCTTAAGAATAATTACACATTTGATTAACATGAGGTCTTTATTATTCACCTAATCATGTAATTGTGTCAAATAATGTAATGTAATACATCATCATTTTAGTGAGATACATTATCTTAATTTACAAAGGATCTAATTATTCCCGGCTCAAATAACACCTTATTATAAAATAAATGGGTAGATAATATTAATTAGTTAATACATTTTTTAGTTTCTACGGTAAGTTTAGTAAATGGTCAGAAAGTTTAGTAAATGGGTGGATCATATTATTTAACACATTTATCTTTTACGATAGAGTTTGTTTATGTTTCATCTTAGTATTTGTCCGTTATCTTTAAATGTTTGAGCCGGAATTCTTGAATCTTGGCTTGGAGAGAATGAACACTAAGAATTCTACAATTTGATTTTGACGCAAACAGACTTTTCAGAGGATAAGCCAATCGCTGCTTTATGATGATGTCTTAGCTTGTTGAGGATAATTCTTCGAAGTTTCATGACTTATCTTCACTTGGTGAAGCTCAGAGAGGATAAAGCTATCCGAGCTTTATTGCTCAATCTTGAAATAAGATAAGGTTTTTAGAAGTGTTAACTTTTTATGCATTGTTGATTAGACGATCAATCTCATTTTTAAATTAATTAATCTTTAATCCCCAAATCAATCTCAATTTGATCCAAATCTTAAAAAACACAACTTATGATTTCTTCTCTGGACATCACACTAGCATACACAAATCAAATCCTTGATCACGAATCTTAAATGATTGATACATAGACATAAGTAAACAGTTTTTGCAATAAAACTAAAAGAGATGTCCAAAATAGTTAACATAAGAATAAATAAAAGACCAAATTAAAACGTTTAATAGTCAAAGGACCATTTTAAAATAAAGAATTAAGTTATAAAATCAGATGATCAATTAAGCCAATTAAAACATTAAAAAGTTGGGTGTTAGATCTTTATTGCAACTATGCATGACAATGGGGAGGGGTGGGGACGAGTTTTACCTTCCTCGTCCCCATACCCTACTCCAATATACTTATCCATTACCATACTCATACCTAATGGGGATGAGAAATCGACTTCCATCCCCGTCCCCGACAGGTTCGAGTATCCCCGCCCCATCCTCATTCCCGCAATGGATAATTTTTTAAAATAAAAATAGAAGTATTTTTCAGCCCCTAGCGCAATGTTGTAATGCATTAGTCAGCAAAGAGATGATAACGATCGATGACTATGGTGAATGAGAAGATAGAGGCCGAGAATGTGTGATATGGAAGGAGAAAAGAGATAACTATGCTAAATAATAGTCATATGAAAGACTGATACTCTGACTGAGACTGATATTCTGACTGTGCGAGTGAAATGATTTAGGGTTTGGGTTACTATTTATATAAAAGGGGCAGTAAATTGATTTTCTACATTCGAAACGGGTTTGGGTATGAGTTTGGGGTTGAAACTTATATCCTCGTTACTCGTCCCATACACGTGTTTTTAAATCGGGAAAAACTCAAACTTATACCCATACTCAGTCAAAGCGGAGAAAATCCGTCAAATTAAGTTTGGTTCAAATGGGTACCAGTGGTATGAATTTTATTGTCATGCTTAATTGCAAACGAGTGTACTCATGGCGATAATGATTCATGCACCAGATGTTTTCTTCACACTAATAGTATACAATTAACTGACAATTACGTGCACCATTCTATGACATTGTCATGTTGCAAATTGCAATAGACACTCATTAAGATTGAAGTCATTGAACTGATAATTGAAGTCTCCATCATATATATGATTTCACCAACATGGAAGCAAGCATGGAGCTTAATATCCCTACTTTCCCAGCAACCCGTGGCACGTCTTCACCAAGTTGATGTGGCAGGGGCCACTTTATTTAATTAGAAAGTTGTACCTCTTGAATTGAATTTAATATATTGATTACAATCTCTTTTTTATGGTTTATATTTTCTCAACTTATTCTATGTGTTTATTGACTTATACCTGTCAATTAGGATTTCTAAATGCACGCAATGTGATCTGTTGAAAGTCTGGTTTGGCGAAGAAAAACCAGACATATAGTATTTAGTTTATTGATATTTAATTTACATTTTTAGGTCTCGTAATATTAACTTTAAATACTACTTATATATAATTTAATTGAATATTATAAAAACTAGCCTCTAAAAATGTGCATGATGTTAGTTATTAGGCCAGATTTTAAAATTCGCCAAAACTTAAACTTTTGTTGGGCTGACCCTAAGGAGATAATATTATACTCCCTCCATCCTAAATTGTATGTCACTTTAAAAAAAAAAAATTGTTCTAAATTATATGTCGTTTTACAATACCAATGAAACATTAATGTTAATTTTTCTATTATATCCTTAACTATTAATTACTCTTTCTTCTTTCAATTCTTTCATTTATCTTTCTCATATCATTTATTAAGGATAATTTTGTAAAACAACTCATAATATCTCTTTCCCACACAATATTAATTACATTTCTTAATATGTGTGAAATGTCCAAAACGTCTTACAATTTGGGACGGAGGGAGTAATGTTTTTGGAAGAGAGAAATATTAGAGGATAATTAAAAAGGATAATTAAAATTCTTCTATCTAAAGAAAATTGTTTGGATGAGAAATTTAAAAAAACCTTCAAAATAAAGAGATTTCATTAATAAAAATTGTCAAAGTTGAATTTAGGGAATTACAACCTAAAAATTAAGAATTTGAAGTTGTTTAATTATTAATCTTAAACTGATCCTTATAGTTTTTTTTTCAAAAGATGCATATTGGTTTCTGTATTTTTCAAAAATTTACACATTAGCTTTTTTTTCAAAGTTTGTAAATTGGTCCCTATATTTTTCAAAATGATTCCTAAATTTTTTCAACATTATAATTGCAAGTATCTATACATTTTTTGACAAATGCAAATATCTATACATGATAATATCTAATTAGACATATGTATAGTGTTTTGTTTTCACTGTTAATATATACTAACAAATTATATCCTTTTTATACCATAACTTTTATGGTTTGATAGATCATTTGTTTTTATTATTACTTTCACTTTGTATGTTAATTTGTGGAAAAAGTAGCATATGAAGAAGGTAGTACAAACATACAAAGATAAGGAAATTGATCATGTGATTGTGGATTTGTGGTCACCACCACAACCATATGCAATAATAACACTTGAACATGAACAAGCGTGTTTAGCAGTACTACGGTATCAATGACTTTCAAAGAAAGGTGAAGGTTTTAATCAACGACCACTAGCACCAAAGTAAGTGGATTCTGAAAAGTTTCACATGGTGGCAAAGAAAAAGGTAGAAGCAACATATTAGAAGGATGAAGGATGATTATTAACCCACATGCACATGCAATGTTGTGTTTGATTTAACATTGAACTAACAATCTCGAGAAATGCTCTCTCCTTTTATGGGAAGGGTAGATAATTGTTTTATATGATTTATTTATGGTGGAACAATTCTTAAAAATTATTTAAAATAAAACCCTACAAGGATTAACGTAGTTACTTTTAAGTAAAAGTTTATAGTGTTTTTATGAAATTAAAATGAAATATATTAACCGAAATCTTTGAAAATTCAGTACAAGGTGTGTCGAATCCAGGATAAAAATCACATTACATCAAAAAGAAAAAACAAGGGAAAAGAGGACAAAGAGACCTCATTACAAAGTAATTCCTAAGCAAGCTAAAGGGTTAAGCCACCACAAGTGATAGGTAAAAGGAATATTAATTCTATTCGTTTTTAGCCACCAGTAAGATTGAAGCTTAATTTTGTGAAGAAGTTGTCGAAGCGATTCTTCTTGATTGTGAAAAAATTGAGCATTTCTTTCACACCAAATCATCCAAACACAAATTAACCATATGAGTTGAAAAGTTATTTGGATGTCTTTAGAAAACCCGCCTAAATTTTCAAATTGAAGGGAATGGTCTGCCACATGTTTTTGATGCACTGTAGTGAAGCCGAGCCAATTAGAGATACCAATCCAAAAATTTTCAAAAAAATCACAAGAGAGAAATAGACGATCTATATCTTCTATTATATCACAGCTACCCACACAAAGTTGAACATTATAATGAAGAATGCGTCTTTTGGTTAAGTTATTTGTTGTTGGTAAACGGTTACGGAGCAAACGCCAAGCAAAAGACTAATTTGCAGAGGGACCTCATTATTCCAAATTGTGTTTAAGTGATCAGCTACAACAATGTTAACCGATGACATCATGTAATAATAAGCACTCGTTACATTGTATTTGCTGGAAGCATACAATTGCCAAAGCCACGTGTAAGGAATATTAAGCTGCAAAACGATATTGAATAAGGTCTCACATCACTCCCAAACTAATAAATAACCTGTGCCGCCACTTCCATGTTTCACCATTCTCCTCCCACCCAAGAGAAAACATTTTAGCCATGGCAGCCATTTTGTTAACGACTAGATAAAAAATTAGATTTTAGTATTACTCATTTTTGTGATAGAGAGTAATCCAATCAAAAAAAATTTTTGAGGGAGTAATCCAATCAATCTTGGTTTGGCAAAATAATAAGAAAAATCAAAATTAGATTAATCGCAATATGATGATATGAACTTTTTATTATTTGCACAACTTTTTATACACTAGTCGATTTTCTATTAAGTTTTTGACGTTGTTCTTGGATTTTGTTGATTAATTTTTAACAAAGCAATTTATTTTACTCAGGCATTTATTTACTGTTATTTTATTCAAAAATAATTAAAAAAAAATTGCTCTTTTTACTTCCTTATTGTGCAAAGCTACTAAGGGCATCTCCAACATTGTTCTTTGCTCGGTCCTTAAACTTGAAGAACATGTTTTATTTTCTTTTCCATTGGAGTTGGATGACAAGATAGAGAACAGTTGCCCCTAGAGTATAAAAAGTAGAAAGTGTAGGATACAAAAATTAGAGGAAAGGGAGGGGTGCCCATAGAAGTAGGACAGTGGGGGTTGGGGGTATCCAAAAAGTCATTTATGGAGCCTACATAGAAACATAAACTCAATTTTTGCATCGGAGTGAAAGTGTGGAAATTTTTAAAAAAATTACATGTGTCATCTTTGGACCCATATAAAGTGATTTAAGAACAACCAAATGACTCTAGTATTGGAGATGCCCTAAAATAATTCTGAGTTGTATCTGCAATGTGAAGGAACAAGTGATAGAGAAAGCAGTTTGAGCCAACTAGAAAACGGTAAAATTAGCAAGACAAACTGAAATGTAAGCAAGGAGAGCAGTTGAATTAACGATTGTCGAAGATATTGAAATCACCCCAAAAGACTATATGATCCTCGATAAAATCAATGACATATTTTTGTTCGACATCTTTCAATGGAATTTCCTCAACCCATTACGAAAAAATAACGAAATTCAACTAGAATATATCTATGATCCGTCAAAGAGGCAATGTTCCTCGAAAAGTTCATGGTTTGATAATAAAGTGCAGCTCATCTGCTGGTAGATGTTGAGTATTATCATGTTTTTGACATTCTCCACATCCTTCAATTAACTTGAAACAATCTTTTGTCAATGTAGGTCAAAATAAATTTTGTCTCTTTAAAATTCAATTGATTTTATCACCAGATTGATGTAAACCACAAATACCTTCATGTACTTCATCAAAGGCTTAATAATCATCTTCTTCACTTAAGCATCTTGCTAAAGTTCCATCGAACATTTGTTTATACAATTCATCACCAAGTATGGTGTAAAACAAAACTCGTATTTTAATTTCCTTTTATGATTTTTGTTAAATGTTCAACAACTTCTAGCCTCCAATCTCCTGGTTTTAATGCATTGATGTTCATTCATGAATTCAAAATTGCATTATGATATAGCTCTTCAAACGTCGATGATCTTTTGAAAATGTTTCTTTGAGATCATATAGCCATAGGCATTTTGAGCCAATTCATTTGCCTGAAAGTTTTCTATTCAAGTAATATACTTAAGAATTACTTCATCAAATTTAGAAAGTAATCTATTAGCTATTTCAAAATATCTGAATAGATTAAGACTTTCACATTTATAATTTAAAACCATGTTCCAAAACCAAATTGCCCCTTTATTATCATGAAAGGTTAAAAAGGTATTGAAAGGTTAGTAAAAAATAAATTAATTCTTATGATTAACAAGTTTGTTAAGTGGTCTCACTCAGTACTATGTATTCTAAAGGGACAAATACTACACACAGCTAAAAAGTATTAAATTATTTTTAAAAGAGCTTGAACTTTATACAATTTAAAGAGATATAATTCTATTCTATTTTTCACTTGCAAAGAGGAAAAACTATGAATAAAATTCTCAAGTTTGTTTATGAAATGATTCTATTTCTTTCCTTATTTCATCTCGCAAGGGAAGTTCATGATATTGGCAAGCCATTTTTAATCCTTTTCAAATTTTCTTTTTTGCTTTCTAGTTCGCACACAATCTTTTATCATGTTTTAGTAACATTATTTTATTATCTTTTTTCATTCCAGCACATATTGATATTCCATGTAAAACGAATGCCGATTGTCCAAAATCATTGGATGACTATTTAGAAATGAAGTGCATTCATAAAAAATGTGAATGGATTAGAGGACATCTCTGATTCTCTAAGCACAAGATCTCGGAGAGTATAAAAACTCCCCATAAAGGAGAATGAGCTATTGTTCTAACAAAAGAAATATGCATTATATTCGATGTTTAATAGAATATTTCATGAGGTGGCATTTATTTATTGTACTAGCACCGATAATTTTATTATATTTTTCTTTTCCTATATATTATCATGAAATTTGTATGTATGATTTTATACTCTAAGATGATGATAATGCAGCAAATATTGTTATTTAGATTGTCTTCTTCTCTCTTAATTTTGAAGGCTTCATTATGACATATCTAATTTAGGCATACCATACCTTCTTTTACCGACCACACCACCTATAAAATACATTGAATAGTGATGATGAAACATATATGATATTTTTGGCTATGTTTTTAGTTATTTTCTTTGCATTTGAAAGTAAATAAGAGGTCAATTAGACAAGTTGTGAATGGTTTTAGTAACATTTTGTATTGTTTTTATTCGAGTCGTTATAATTTAGCTTTATCCTCAATCATGCAACTCCATAGGTGTTTTGAGTCTTTTTAGTGAGAAAACATGTAAATCGGCAACACAGGACATCACATGAAGGATCGAGGATATGAAGACTCATGATTCAACTTCTGAGCGCACATGCGTACATACCATGTGCCCCTGCGTTTGAGACAGTCTCCAAGGTTTCCTTATGCGCTCTTGTGCCTCATACCATGCGCATGCATTGCGGGAAAAATTTGTTGTTTGCTTGTTTTTCAAGATGGATCAGAGGAAAAAACTCAATTTTCTTTTATTAAACCCTAAGTAATGATGTACTATATATATAGACCCTTACGCACTCTTTTATTTATTCAAAAAGCTAGCGAGATAAGGCAAGGGTCAAACATCAGATCTTCAAGGCAGAGGATCTTCGTTCTCCTCTTGTTCTCCATGCGGTATGTTTTTCTATTGTTTTGTATTGATGTATGTTGCCATGTGCAACTAAACCTATTTGATTAGGGTTCCATGATGAACCCCTTCTTATTTGTTGGATTCAATTAATTAAGTTTTTATTCAGTTTATGATAAGTGTCTGATTTAATTTGTAAATGTTTGTTTCTATTTCATATCTTAGATGAACCATATTAGAATTGACGACCCTAATTTCATTTGAACCAGGCAGTAGTAAATTGTTTATTTTCTAAATTTAATTCTTTTATTCGAATTTAAATATAAATTTAGGGTTGTGACTCATCTTAAGGGAACACCGCAATTGTAACTAGTTGAATTGTAACATCATTAAAGTAAAACTTCCATTTATTCATCATGGGGCCATGTTCTACTTTCTTAAATCAAAAGGCATGTCATACACTAATAATCAACAAAGATGAAATTGGGTATTCAAGGATTCTCTAATCGTCGTTGTACTTCTGAATCACCAAACCTAATCTCGCATTTGACAGAACAATTAAAACCATGCAAACTACTTCATCTTTTCTAAATTCTTTTATTTCAAATAAATTCCGCCAATTATCTAGCTGAACGACAATCTCTATAGAGACGATAACTTACTACTTTATTACTTGAGTATGATTTGGTGCACTTGTAAACTCATACACCATCAAATAGTAAATAGTTAGGATGAAACATAATTTTTATCTTCGAATCTTATAAATTTACTTTATGTCATATTGTTACACATCATTTTCAAACACTTAAATTTATATTTATCTTATCTTTTAATTAGATTTAATAGCATCAGATGCCTTGTTCAGTTTAAGAATATATACGTTAAGAAGAAATGTATTCTTCACTAGTGCAAAATTGACATAAGAATTATGTGTATTATACCTATTTTATTAAAAAAAAAAGGTGTGAAATATAAATAAGGTGGCAGTTTTGTAAATATATTGTAAATT
>Ga0228710_1010750_pt1 | contig 12110 bp, 7 predicted proteins | sample MedpolnodulmetaG_FD_177995 | JGI IMG/M metagenome (GOLD analysis project Ga0228710, IMG submission 177995) | Root nodule microbial communities from Medicago polymorpha collected in Santa Monica, California, United States - pink nodules | ecosystem: Host-associated > Plants > Roots > Nodule...
CTTTTATATTATCTTTTTTTTTTTTTTTTTTTTTTTTTTTTTTTTTTTTTTTTTTTTTTTTTTTTTGATATCCAAGTTTTGCTTTTAGTGTTGGTTGATGCAAGAAGCATCTTTCTGCATTGTAAAATATTGGGTGTTCATTCTCAATCTGTTGAAGTGTATTTCAACATTTTAATGCAATCTTTTTTTATATTAATCATTTTTAGGAGGTATTGTAGAAATTGCTACATGTTTGGTTGCACGGTGAAATCCAAATTCTAGGTATGATGCCTAAGGAAGGAACTATAGGTGTATGTGAAGCCTAGGCTATTTTACTTCTTTTTTTTATCTTCAGCTTCTTTCTTTCAAACTTCATTTGTACCAACTACCAACCAAAACCTATTTTCCTTTGCCTGTCAGGTTTTAATTATCTACTTCAAAAGTCTTTATGTTCCATCCATGTATTATCCCTAGAACCCATAAACCATGGTTTTCAATGCTTGTACGTTTTTTCATTGTAAAATACATCAATTTATTTACCTCACCTTTATTTATGCAACTTTTTCCACCTACACATACAATAATATTTCAGTTCACCAGGCTTTTGGGAGAATAAGTATATATATATATCCGTTTAGAAACGATTGAATTGGTTGAACAATTTTAGCTCACTGTTTAAATACAGGCATTTTTAATTACAAGCAGTTCATATTTATTATTTACCTCAATTCTGAATGTAAGTTGTTCAATTTGTAGCTTTTGGAGAGTAAAATTCAGGAGGCGAGGTCGAAGAAGGATACTCTAAAAGCCAGAGCTCAATCTGCAAAGTTTGTCTTTCAAATCTTTTATCCATTTGCTTCCATCTTATTCCATTCTGTTTCTATGGTTCTATTAGTAATGTCTTGTTGGTTGACGTTCCTTTAGGACTTCAACCAAAGTGAGTGAGATGCTAGGAAATGTCAATACAAGTGGTGCCCTTTCCGCTTTTGAAAAAATGGAAGAGAAAGGTGAGAAGAAAACTCACGAGTCCACTCTCTATACATAAATAGTACTTATATCCTGGTCTGCACTTATTGTTTGAAACAATTTGTTTGCCCACAAATGTACTCTTTCATTTACATGCCACAGAAATATTTGAAGTTCTATGCTTCCTTTCCTGCCTCTCTCTTTTTTTTGCTCATCTATTTGCCTATCAGTATATAAACAAGTTTTGAAATCTGAGAGAAAATCTGACATCCTAAAGCTTATAGTGGGTCAACTTTTTTTGAATGTTTTCAACTATTAAGAAAGATCTAGAGATTAATGAGTTGGATCGAAATATGGTTTATGATAGAACATTAAGGCGTAATTTGATCCATGTAGCAGACCCCATTTAGTGGGAAGGCTTGGTTGTTGTTGTTGTTGGATATATTATTGCACGATCTTGAGATATTTTTATTAGGATGAACCTGATGATTGTCATATCATAAATTAATAAGTGTAGCTGCTGTCATAACAACAAAAGCGAACAGTTCCAAACATGCTAAAAATTTTACGGCCCAATTATTGGAATAAAATACAGGCGAACATTAGCGTCAGTCTACATTCCATGTCCAGCAGGGTTATTTACCTTAGCCTTTTATGTGCTTTCATCATTGCATTTGAAATTATTTTTCATTCTAATTATTTTCTATTATCTTAATAGTTATGACAATGGAGTCCCAAGCTGAAGCTCTGGGTCAGTTGACAAGTGATGATCTTGAAGGGAAGGTAAGTGACTATTTATGTACCAAATGAGTTTGTGTCTATCTATGAATTGTATTTTGAGTTTGAAATTGAAATGGCAGAAATGGAAAAGAAAGAAAACCTAGGGGCATGCTTGGTTTGCAAAAACATTTATGTTATCATTTCTACTTTTCACATTTAAGTATGAAAATGCCGCATTGTTTTCACTCTATCTCTTGTTTCCAAATATTTGTATAATTGTGATAACAAAAATTTGTTTCTAATACAAAACTTTGAAGTCAAAAAAGAAAGTAAAAACAATGTGATATTTTTGTAATTAAAAGTGAAAGAAGATATGAAAACAAAAACAGTCAAGAAAATCCAATACACCCTTGGTTTATTTTAATTTATTTCTTATGAGAAATGGGATCAAAGGACCCAAACCTAATTTTATATTTCCTATGTAAAGATGTTTAAAATAATTGAAATTAAAATCGTAATATTTACATAGCTAGGTTTACTATGTTTCTCAGTACCTGCAAATGAGATGTCAAAGGGTGCGTTATATATACAAAGAAGAAATCTATTCAGCAGCAATGCAATTTACTTTTCCTCTTCCATTTGCTGTTTATTCCCTTAGAGGAAATAAATAAAAATTGAGTTTCAGCAAATTATTAGCAAAATTTTCTTTATGTAAATCTTTTCCTTTGGGAAATTAATTAGTTATGGATCAAAACCCAAATAACTTCAAGAACAAGCCTAATTTCCAAATATTGGTGTTAATCCATATCCATAGTAAAATATATTCTTTAGGGTGTGTTTGTTTCAAGGCAAGAAATTACATTCCTTGGAATGACATTCCTAGGAATAATACTACAAGGAATAACATTCCTACCCATGTGTTTGGTAAAAATTTAGATTTCCTTGGAATGTTTTAGAAATTAATTAATTAAAAAAAATAAAAATGGAAATAAATGTTAGTGGTAGTGAGAATTTATAGCAAGTTGAGTTTTATTCCCATGGGAATGTTAGATTCCCATCCTCTAAGCATGGGAATAACAATAGAAGAAATCATGTGTAAATAACATTCCTGGGAACAAATTTTCAAAACTTGAAACAAACATCAAAATGTTGCATTTCCAATCTCATATTCTCGGGAATCATATTACAAACCTTGAAACAAACACACCCTTAGGAATTAGGAGTCATTTTTATCTACTTTACCTCATCCATCAACTTTGTCATGCTTTTATTGACATTGGAGTTGTAAAAGTTGTTAAACTTGTTCCTTTATTACAATAATTATATGTGAAATTCTTGGATTTCTCTTTTGTGCCCATATATTTTTGCAGTTTTGTGTGATAATTGGCGTAAATTGTTGATTTTTTTGCAGTTTGCAATGCTTGAGAGCTCGTCAGTTGATGATGACCTTGCAAATTTGAAGAAAGAATTATCTGGTAGCTCAAAGGTATGCTTCAAACAGCAAATAGAGTGTATGTATGAATAGGATGAATTTTTATATGTCAAATAAAGTCTTTGCAAGTTGTTTCCTTTCCTATTTTGCAACCAGAAGTTGACTAACCGGTGAAAGAAGGGAGTGAATAATTTATCTTTCCAAAAGCATTATATTATGCCACAAAAAAGTAAATCTGAAGAGAAATTGTCATACAATTCTACCAACGTTCTACATATACTTTTTTGTTTCATCATTGGACTGTTTGCTTCAAGCAGAAAGGAGAGCTTCCTCCTGGAAGAAGTAGCACCAAGACTGGAACTCCATTTCGAGATGCTGATATTGAGACGGAACTTGATCAACTGAGACAAAGATCAAAGGAGTTTTAAAGTATGGAATTCTTTTGTCATTATTGTATGCTTGAATTTAGTTCTTTATTCACTTATCAACATTGTACAGCTAAAGGCTAGTCATGATAATATTATTTAACTTGTGACCAAATTTGGATAAAAAAATATAGCATATTAGCTGTGTGTTCTGTAACTCATGATACACTTACACATAAACACCTTTGATCTGATAATGTTATCCTGACATGTATACGGTTAGGATATTTTCATAGCATAAAGCTGGAAATATTTTCTTAACATGTTTTGCAAAGAGCTTGGATATATTACATTTAGTAACAGACTCAGACCCGCAGGTTTTTGCTGCCTCCTGACTTTGGATGTAAACATGTTCAATGAGGAGCAAGGTTAGCAACACGATCAATTATGTTCATACTATACGACTGTCTCTTTTGTTATTTGTGATCTACGATACTTACATTGTATTTTGAACCGACATAACTACGCAGACTTCATAGCCAGATTTATGTGGAGAATATAAAGTATATTTTGCCAATCCAAATAATGCTTGTTTCCTGTGCATATTTTTCAAATTTTGCTATACCCTAAGTCGTAAATCTGCATGGATATGGAAAAGCAGTACTCGGAGCAAGAAGGCTGCACTTGTTTGAAGCTAATTCTTCAATGTTTCCGAATTCAAATTATAGGAAAATTTTCCGTTGCGGTTAGAAAGTAGAAACCAGCATATGGACATTAAAGTCGTTAATTTAATGTTCGATGTTAATGTTCATAATGATCTAAAATGAATTTGTTTTTTTGAAGGAAATCTAAAATGAAGAAACTATAAAACATATTTCGGTCTACACTTGTATAAATGTAGACTATTGACTTTTGAAGTTGAATAAACATTTGGTATTCAATAATGGGAAGTGGAAGATAACATTACATTACGACTTAAAGGAAATATTATGTTGATTTGCAGACGGCTTTGACAAATTTTAGTTATCAGAATTAGGACGATGCGAAATTGAAATTTTTGATTCCGGTGTCATAGATAAAGCTATGAGCATTTATTATCCCACCTTTATGTTTTTTGCACGCCTTCTAAATTTTCAATTGTGATGTTTGAATTATATAATTTCAAGCGTGTTTTTAAATTTTACATTATATAAACTAGAATCTATTAGAATAAAAAAAAAATTGCTGTTGAATTATCCTGTACCTGAATAATAACATAATTGAACCACAACATAGTTCAACATCATAAATTCAATGGAATAATACTATAGTAATAATTGCAACAACATAATTACTCACAAACAAGATTGTGGATGAACATAACTAATTTCTTCACCGTGTTTGTCTGTGCATGCACTGATTCTTCGTATGTTTTGGATTGAATCAAACTTGCTTGAATAACTTGAACAAGACTCATCAATGTAGCGTCTAACTTGATTGGTACCTTTAAATTATACTGATCAAATATAGAGAACACAATTCTCACATTGTTGCTCTGAAGCTTCATCTGGGTAAATTGAACGCGTCCATCTAGACAATACTCAACATTGATCATCCTTCTTGTGTTGGCGTGGTAGAGAGGATCATTAATTTGCTCTAGTTGATCCTTCAAGTCAGATAATGTATCATCAACACAAATCTTAAACTGATTGGTCTCCCTCTATTGTTGTAAACAATAGGTAGGTTAATGTTCATTTCTAATGGATAAATGTTCATGGTTTAGTGGTGTGGAGTGTAAATGAACCAAACACATTAATTTATTAAAGTTTTTGTGCGTTGTTGATCATAGGAAAATCATGCCTTTGATTGGTTTAGTTTACATGATTTGAATTGTACCAAACCCCTTATCCACACCTTTTTTTTCTTAGTATGGGTATCGGTACATTGACAAGCTTCAGATTTTATAAATTGAACGAGTAAATATTGTTTTGATTTATATAATCTGAATCAAGGATGCACAAAGTTCCATAAGATATATATTTTCTGAACATAATATAAGAAAACATAACACAATATAATAAAATAGAGCACAATATAAAAAAAATAGAAAACACATAAGACATAACATCATCCAAAACGTAATACGTAAGTGTTAACACATAATATAAAAAAAATGTAATATACCCGCGATAAAATACAATTCATACGAGTTAATATTAAGCAAAATGATGTCACATGACTGACTATCTAGCCAATTAAACACAATCAAAATGAAAAATAAATGCCTAATGCATATGACGGAGAAAACTCACTCAAAAATGTCTTATGACATCACTGCATCCTCATCTTCATTAAGACGAGGCGATAAAATAACTGCCAAAGGAAGGATGATTGCCGTAAGGGGTGGTCCCAGAGGGACAATCACCTTTGTTGGAGGAGTTGTTTGGGCAAGACCCCTCGAAGCTCGAACCTTCTTTTCTTCATCTAATCTCTCTACACAACATAGCAATGTATTTTTCTTCACAAGAGAGGGCAAAAGATGACGAGTAGCAGACTTTGTTCTCTTCTTCATAATAGGGGGTATCTTGGTCCTATCATATAATTTGAAAGCAAGCATACTGAAACAATGAAAAGTAGATAAAAATTGAAATCTCTGAACAATATTCAGATTATAGAAACTGAAACGATGATGAATTCTCCAATTCAGATTCTATATTCTGAAGGGCATCAAAAAACCAAAAGAAGAAACAATAATTCAATCAAACTACAAATATTTGAGAAAATGTGTACTTTACATTTTTTGTAGTTGCATGAAATGTCTCTAGTTTGAAGGATTCGACTAAGTTTAGTTGAAAATTTAGATAATGAGAAGAGATTTTGCTTTGAAGTTTTTTTTGGAAGTTTTTAGGTAAATTTAAAAAATGTGAAGTGAGGGAAAGTAACCGAGCATTGCAGATATAATAGTACAATTTAAATTATACAATCCCAAACATGTTTTTAAGTTTTTGATTATTTCATTAAAATTTGAATTACAATTAATTTATATCTAATATAAACCAAATACAACGTCATTTAAATATCACTTCACCAATTTTTTGGCTAAAAATAAGATAGAGAAATCAAAACTATTAAATTTTAAAATAGGGAGCAAACTCTGCAAAATGATAAAAATAGAAGATCAATATTGCAATTAAACCTTTTAAAAAAAAGCAAACACACTTAGGTTTTAGTAAAGTAAAGGTGAGTAGTTTAGTAGAATTCAAAACAGGGAAGGAAGCCTCAAAGACAAAGTTGTGACAGAATTCCCCAACAAAATTACAAATAGGTTAGGTGTAACTACTAACATCTGTAATTGCCTTAAAAAACTTACATTTGTATTTGATTTTTTTCCTTCAAAAAATACATTTGTAATTAATTTCAGAATATAATATAACCAACATAAAGTTTAAGTGTTAAATTAATTGCAAGTACCACGTATTTGTTAGGTAACCTATCATTTTCACTTTCTCAGACAGAGTCAAGTATGAAAAAAAGAGTTGGTAGTCAATTCAATTTTTCTGACTTGTAATCGCGACTACAAACATGACATAACATACTATATTCTCACCATTATATTGTCAATACTATTAGCCAAAACTACCCTCCATAATTTGCACTTCTGATATCATAATCATATTCAACTTTAGACTTTAGCAATCTTTGACATTTTCAAACGTGGAAACTATGTATTAATCTCTTACCAGGTAAATGTGTATCACATTCTATATTATATAATATAAGTAATTATGTTATATTATCTGTAACCAAATTGTATATATCATTTGCATTTAAAAGATAAATAAAAAAGAGTACTAACATTATTTGGTGCTGCGTGGCAGCTTCCCCAAGTCCTTGGTCAGCACGTAATTGCTTCAAGTTCAAAGCAATGTCCACGAAAAAGCAGGTTAAGTCTACAAAGACGAGCACAAATTTAACACAACTCTTTTCTTTGTCACACTATAAATATGTACCAAACCCTGCTCCCTTACTCCACCACACCAAGCCACAAAGTAGCAACAACCCTCCATAGCTATCTTTTGAGCTATATAGTACTACTAAGTAGCACTTCTTAGCAACCATATATAATATATACACCCTTTTCAAGTCAAGCAAAGTTAACAAAAAGTTTCCAAAAATGAGTTATGTAAAGGCATGTACCCTTTTGAATTTGATCACTATTGTTATGATCTGTTTGGTTATTTTGATGAGTGAAAGTCAAAGTAGTAAGGTGGAGGCAAGTAGGGTTTTAAGGAATTCTCAAGAGTTTGCATTTGCAAGAGCTAATCACCTTCAAACATCAGCATATGAGCAGGCCAAGAACACAATGACAATTTGGCTTCAACGTTTGCCTTCTGGACCAAGTCCTAAAGGCCCTGGTCATTGATTCGTATTCATTATTCCATTCAAATACTTGCTCAAAAACACATATACCTTTATTTTCCATAAAGCTATAGATAGCTGAATTATTTTATTGCTTTCTTCGATTCTTTAATTTTCTTTAGGTCAAGATATAATATATGGTCTATATAGATTTACTAGATAGAAATATAAAGGATGTATGTAGAAAACCTGTGGATCTATCAAACTCATAGAGATCCATGTGTATTTGAAATGTAAGATTCTTTAATTTATGTAAGTCAATTTTTGTTTCACAAGTCTCTAATCTTTGTGTGTTGATATACAAATATAATAGTATTTTGTTAATTTTGAAACAATATTTGTAACGCGTGAAGACCGGCCCTACATGGTTAGAATTTTAACAAAGTTATAAAATCTGTAGGAATGACGATTTTCGTTGCTAATAAACACAAATTATTCAAAATTTCACCAAACTTGCCACTTACTGTCTTTCGTGATGTTCCAAATTTATTTTGGATATTTCAATTAGTCACGTTATGTAAACAACTCCGATGAAACATAGTAAAAAATTTCAATGATGTCATTTATTTGAATGAGTGAGGAATTAAGATATATACTATGATCACTCTTGTAAGCAAAAATCAACATTTCAAGTTAATTTAATAAATGATGTATGTGATCTTTATAATGACTACATACATTATTTATTAAATGAACCTAAAAAGTAGATTTGTGACCGGAGGGTGTAGACTTTAAAATATCTATAAAAATTAATCTCGATAGTGGAAAATCTCCTTTCCAAGATTGCTCAACAGTCAACACTATGTAAATCACCATGGATTCATAGGTTTACATATTTAATATTAAATAAAAGATATGATCACTAATTTTGTAAAAGAGCAATGCCTCAACTCAGTTCACATGAACGATCGTCAATCAATCTTAGAGGAGAGCGTTGTGCTAGCTCACAACTACATAGATGGAGGAAAAGTGAGATTGTTTTACGAGCTCAACCCCTTCTCATTTAATTAAATTAGCAATAATATAAAATATTTAAATTAAATGTTATAAACATTGAGCAACATCTAACAGCTGTTACCCAATTTACGAAAAAATTGGTGATATGATTTTAACCTTTTCACGACCATAATTTACACTGCTAGTCAAAATGTCTTTGAACACAAATAATAATAAGGGTTAATAGTGTTTTATCTCCCGTAATATAGGTTATTTTTGGTTTTACCCATTGTAAAATATTTTTTTTGGATTTCGTCCTTGTAATTTGAATATTTTTGGTTTTGGACTTTCATGAATTTTGACGGCACAAAATCAAAGATATGGTAAGGGGTAAACCGAAATTTGCTCAAATTAACAGAGGGTAAATCGAAATTTGTTCAAATTAAAAGGGGGTAAACCTAAATTTTCTCAAATTACAGGGGGTGAAATTTTCCATGAAGATCAAAAACCAAAAAAACTTCATATTATAAGGATGAAATTAATTTATTTTATTTTTGACAGGAGGGAAAACCAGAAATGATCTAAATTACAGGGGGTAAAGCACTATTAACCCTAATAATAATAATAATGTTTAACATTTTTATGTGCAATTATTCATTTTTTGACAATAGGATCTAAATACTAATAGATCCAATACTCCCTCTGTCACATAGCAATTGCGTTTTTTTTTTCATTTCACATCTATTAATAAAAATTGTATAAGTGAAAGAGAGCAAAAAATAATTTTGAATGTCTTGTCAAGTATTAATGTATCCTCAATTATCATAAGATAGGAATAATATATTGAATTGAGAGTGATTTTAATTAGAGTTATAATTAAAAAAAAGTAATTAATATTATATTGAAAAGTAAAATGTGTCAATTATTTTAAAATAATATATTTTTTATAAATAATTTAGTTATTTTGGGACAAAGACATGATCAGATATTGACCATTCTAGCAATTACCATTTGTTTTCATGGTTTTACTTTTCGAGTGACTCAAAACATACTCCTATAATGATAATTGTGAGTACTTTCATTTTGAGTGAAAATTAATATTTTCTTTGTAAACATTTTGAATCGCCAAAAAAAAAAAACATTTTGAATAATATATAAGAATTTAAAAGTTTTTATAATAGGTATCAAATCAAGGTAGGAACATTCCCATTGATGTTACATTTCTACGTTACCATGTAAACTAAAATGGATGAGTTGCTTTTCATTTGTAGATGTGTGATTCCTTGTCTCCGAGGCATATCCATACCAATATACATAACCACATCTATGCATGTAACGCGTCACATGAACCTATCTTACGAGCATAACTATTCAAACAATTTTCATTGCTATCACAGAGAAGACCGCCACATCCCGATAGATTATCTAAGCTTTTATGCACGTTGTCACAATCTAGTTTAACCCAATCCTTTCGGGGTCTTCCATCCAATGAAAAACACTCTAGAGCAATTGAATTATAATAATTAAAAAAACACTTTAGAGCATTTCCCTATTTACGGTAAGTCAAAATTCTTTAAAACGAAAAGATAAGTTTTTTGTGGGAAATAAAACGAAAACTTAATGAAAAGTGGAAGAAAATGGTGTATACTTCGTTCTCACTATTACTTCCACTCTCGTCCCCTTTCAATCCCAAAAATCCAAAACGGTTTTCACCTTCCCATTTTTCAGTAAGTGCTAACCACAATCTCTCTTTCTTCTTCTTCTGTTTCTAACTTCCCACTTCTCATTTTCCTTTTCTGTTTATTTGCAGGAATTCAATTTCAGGACTTCATTGACGATTCCCTCTTATTCATCTCAGGTCCCCTTCATTTATTATTTTAAATACTAATAGACATAGCTTATGTGCATGTTTGGATAAACAATTTCATTTACCGTTTATCGTATGTATGTGTTTCTGTATAGGCTATTTCTAAAACAAAAAGATAAACTATTTTCATACAAGCTATAAGCTGTTTTCATAAGCTATTCTGGAGAGCTTATGGAAATAAGCTGAAAACAACTTTTGGACTTGTCTTAAGTTGTCTCCCGAACAGTCTCACTAGTGCTTATGTCAGAAGATAAACTCAAATAAGTCAATCCAAACAATCTCAGTAAGTACATCCAAGACTAAGGTAACAAGATATGGGCGTAAAATTGATCTTTGTTTACACTATAATGTATATGTTATAATTTTTAATGTAGTTTAGTTGGGGTATGAAGATTAACTAAAGGGCAGCTCGGTGCATAAAGCTCCCGCATAATCAGGGTTGGGGAAGGGGTCCCACCCTTTTGGTGTATTGAGCACAAACTTACCCAGTTTTTTACACAAGACTTGAACCCGTGCCCTTTCAGTCAGATGACCACAACTTTACCGTTGCGCCAAGGCTTCCCTTCGGGTAATAAGATTAGCTAGGCCTGAATTAAAATGAAATGTTGTTTATCCATTAGTACAGCCTCATTATGACCTACACTATATTTCATGGCATTGGGTTTTGTCAGGCAGTAACAATTCATTAAATTATTTTACAGGAAAGAAGCATTGCACTGCCAGAATATGGGAAATACGAGAGTGTTGGGACAGTGAGCGCTGAATCAATCACAAACAACCCCAATGAATGCAGCAATTCACCAGAGATTCAGCAGAGTGGCCTGCCTCCTTTAGTCAGTGCATTGAAAGCCTCAGCTGAAGAAAATGCCGCCTCTTTTCACTTTCCTGGACATAACAGAGGCCATGCCGCTCCTGCCTCGATGACTCGACTCATTGGAAGAAGACCATATGTTCATGATCTACCCGAACTTCCAGAACTTGACAACCTTTTCTGTCCCCAAGGACCCATATTAGAAGCACAAACAGAAGCAGCCAAATTGTTTGGATCATCAGAGACATGGTTTCTTGTCGGAGGTACTACTTGTGGAATCCAGGCAGCAATAATGGCAACCTGTTCACCAGGAGAATTTCTTATTCTTCCTCGAAATTGTCATTTATCGGCTATATCGGCCTTGGTATTATCCGGTGCAGTGCCTAAGTACATTATTCCTGACTATAAAAATGATTGGGACATCGCTGGTGGTGTCACTCCATTACAGGTGATTCAGATATTATACACTATCACAATTTGGCTACATTCTCTAAAAATTGGTGATAAAAGAAATTGACATGCTAGCGTAGCAGTTGATATGTTAAATGATTGTCACATTGATTCAAAACACAATCTAAATATAATTTCCAACTCTAACACGCAAGATGAGTTTTTCCTGATTACATGATTCCCCCC
>Ga0228710_1010754_pt1 | contig 12106 bp, 7 predicted proteins | sample MedpolnodulmetaG_FD_177995 | JGI IMG/M metagenome (GOLD analysis project Ga0228710, IMG submission 177995) | Root nodule microbial communities from Medicago polymorpha collected in Santa Monica, California, United States - pink nodules | ecosystem: Host-associated > Plants > Roots > Nodule...
CTTTTTCTTGGCGCGTTGTTATAATCACCATGCTTCCAGGTTTTCCATCAATGAAGGGACTTACTAGTTCACTCCAATCATTATAATTGTCATTCCACAAATCATCCAACACAAACAAAAATCTTTTGTCCCTCGAGATTTTCTTTAACTCAACTCGAAGGACATCATGATCATTGCTATCCGAAGTTGTGGAAGTGACAGATTCAAGGAGAGACTTTGTTACTCTCATAATATCAAAATCCTCTGACACACAAGCCCAGGCCTTCAAATCAAAATGTTGTTGAACTTCTTTATCATTGTAAACCAGTTGGGCAAGGGTAGTTTTTCCTAAACCTCCCATGCCCAAAATTGCAACAACACCTATAGCATTATGGGATGCGTCTCTATGTGATAGCAACATGTTCATTATTGTCTCTTTATCATCCTTCCTACCCACCATGACAGATTCATTTACCACTGAACTTCAAGGTGTTCTACGAGAAACTCTACCACTTTTAGTTTGCAAACCAAGTATATCTTTATTATGTGCAAAAAGTTGCAGGTTATCACACATGATCTTCATCTGGGAATTGATCTCTCTGTAGAAACTATTAAAAGGAGATGAAAGGAAGTTCAACACCTGATTAGTTTTGTTTTGAGCATGTGTATTCTCCATCTTGCATCGAAGGGAATCATAACTGATTTCGTTGAGCAAGTCTTCAGCATCAAAGACAGCATCTTTCAGGTCATCAAGCCATAGTTTGACAGAAGGATTGTTGATCTGCTTCTCCTCTGCATCATCCAGCACAACTTGAAGAGTGATCAGTGTTGTTTTCAGCTGCCTCAAGAGTGAGACATTGAGATTGGTGTTTTTGATGTAATCACGAAACTCTTTTGAAGCAAGTTTGTCAACTAAGGTCTGAACAGTTGCAGAGAGAAAAGCACTTCCTATTGCAGCCATATCTTCTATCGGATATTGTTAGAGCAAATTAGCTAGTAAGAAACTTGTAGCTAATAGCAGAATTTTGAAGGAAATTAAGAGCTATGGAGATTGGGGGATAGCAATAATTGCAAGTAAGGAGCAAAGACTTACGTCTAGTAGTTTATAGATTAGATCTAATTGCAAGCAAGGAGCAAATAAAGAGTCAACGATGTTTTCTGGAGAAACAACTCTTTTAATACTTGTTTGTTGGCTCATAATGGTTAATGGATCTACATTTGAGAAAATAATATACAAAGGAATGTTGCACACGTAAAATGTAACTTGCATCTTTGAAGTTACCATTTCAATATATTTTTTCTGAAGTAGAAGAATACAATTACCCTTATCCTCGCTGTTAAAATAAAATATAGGCTTAAATAGGCTTAAATTTTTTGTTTATTAAAATAGCCCCTGACCCGATTATTGTGATGATTTACATACGTGTCACATGATGACTGGATCCATTTTGTAGTTTTTGGTCCCTGCAAAATATTTTGTTTTCTAAATAGGTCCCTGTAAAAAATTTTGTTTTTGAAAATAGTCCCTGAAGAAACTATTTTAAAAAACATTTTCAGGAACGAATGTAATATTTAAGCCTAAAATATATTTATGGAAGAGTACAACTCCCCTTGTCGTTAATTATGGTTATTTCATTCATTGAGTTGACTAATTAATCATCTAATCAACTAAATTAATCATAATTTTGAAACGATGATTTTTCAATAAGTCTTTCAAACTTCTTTCAAAAGGAAAAAAAAGTCTTTCAAACTATTCCCATTTTCTGGAGAGAAAATAAATCGATTGGGAGCTACGTCCCTGAAACGCACCGTTTCATGTTTAAAAAAAATAAATAATAAAATAATTGTACAAAAAAAAAAATCTATATATTTAGAGAGGAGGACCGAGAACCTTCACTTTTCCTTTCTCCATGTCCCTGTTCCAACCCGTCATCCTCCTCCATGTCATTCTTCTACCTCAATCAAATCTCAACCTTAACACCCACAACAAAACTCTACACATTCAAGAAAAGCTTATCAACACTTACAAGTGCTTTTGGAATTATTTTTTTGGAGTTATGGTTAGTGCTATAAGAAAAGAGAAGAATACCCACTCATGGAAAGTGTTCCCTTTGGTGTTCCTTGAGATTCGGTGAGGATTGCTCCGGTGGTTATTTCGAAAGGCATTGCTAGGAACGGAGTTGACTTGTCATATTTGTGAGTTGATGACGATCATTATCACTTATTTTAATTATTGTTATTAAGTTGACTTTATATGTTAAAGTGTTTATCAAATTGGGGAGCACGCCCTTTGAACATTTTTCTCGTCATTGTTATATAATTTCAAAGTCATCAAATTTAACTATCCTCTATTTGGATTTATCTATGACTTATTGAGCAAAAGATTATAAATTGAGGTTTAGTTGCATATACTATAACATGAGTTTTGAGATATGGAGAAATACGGTTTTGAGATATATGTTCTTCGGAATTTTCGATATTAATATGTGCTTCATTTGGATTTGGATTTTACTTGTGATTTATAAAGTAGAGAAATTGAAATGGAGAATTTGATTATATGTAATTTCGTAGTTGTTTTGATATGTTGTGAAACGTGGTTTTGAAATATGCGTTTTTGAAAGGTTTGATATTAATTTGTACGCGATTTGGATTTGGATTTTGATTTGGATTTGAATTTGAATTTACTTATGATTATAAGTAGTAGATTTTTTATTGAGTTTTGATGATACGTATTGAGATAAGTTTCATTATGTTGTGAAATATGGTTTTAACATTGTGTTTTAAGAATGATATTTTGAGAATTACGGATATAAGGACGACGACCTAGGTGCACCTAGTATGTGATTTCGATTAGGGAGAGTTACCCATTAAATGGAGCCGCCCCTATGGAAAGGCCACCATTAGGAGGAGAGGGCTATCAATGAGACGTAAACCCCCCTAATTGAAAATGTTTTACACTTTGTTTTGAGTTTAGAGAAAAGAGCTATCCGTTAGATGGAGCCGCCCCTATGAAAAGGCCACCATTAGGAGGAGAGGGCTATCAACGAGATGGAGCTAGTTCTCGATTCATCCATTTTGATTGTTTTCACTAAATTGAGTTTACTATAATTTAAAAACGTTTTTGTTTTCAGTCGAGAAAAGAGCTATCCGTTAGATGGAGCCACCCCTATGGGAAGGCCACCATCAGGAGGAGAGGGCTATCAACGAGATGGAGCTAGTTCTTGATTCACCCATTTTGATATTTTCACTAAAATTGGATTGATATATTCTATTTGGATTTGATTATTTCGATTACTTTTCATTGTGCATGATTTCGACATTTTCTTTAAAGATGTGGATTTGGATTCACCTTTTTACGACATTAGGATTTTGATATAGTCTTATTTGGTTTGATAAAGTTATCAAGTTTTTTCGAATTTTCATGAGACACTTGATCGTGAGTTTATTACATTTTTATACGGGTACTAGCTTTGTAAATTAATATTAGATTTGAGAAAAGTAATTAATCGTGCCCTTGTGTGTTTCCCTTCTACTTGGTGGTGGTTGTTGTCTCTCACTAAGTCTTTGTGACTTACTCTTTTTTTTTTTCTATTTTTTTTCTTCCAGATTTTCAAGCGCAGCGTCACATTTTATTGGTAGGCCTCCTTGATGGCCGACTCTTTTATTTATGTATGTTTTTGTGTCAATTGATGCATCTGCAGCTATTTGAAAGTCTAGGATGTTTTATTTTGAATTGTACAAATAGTATGAAAATAAAGATGTTATTTGGAGATTCTGGCTGATAGAACGGGTTTTTAAAACAGGATTTACATCTTGGAAATGTTGAAAATACAGAGGAAACTCTGTCGAAATTTCAGTGAATATTATTTTTGAAATGAAATTCAAATTGGAATTTTTATTTATTTATTATAATTTGCAAGTTTGATTAATAGGCTTGTCGGGCTAGAATGATCTAGTTCGTGCGCCGGTCACGATATGGCTTTTGGGTCGTGACAACCCTGAACAAAATTAAACAAAAGAGCAGCAACAAAGGGAGCCCTACTGTCGATAACAAACAGAAGAATGCAACTTCAACCTAGTAAGACTCTATCTAAGACAACATCCTATGTTATTCTACATGCCTTATGTTATGTTATATAATTATTTTCATGTAATGCATGCCCTATGTTATTCTACATGCTTCAAACCAGAATGGCTTCTTGAGTTCTAGTCATCTTTAACCGTGCATAGTCCATTTGCATTTGCAATTACTTATTTGTTGCTGTGATTAAACTTCCAATTGAGAAGTGACGGTAACAAAAATATCTTCTCTGCAAGGAATGGTGAGACCACCCATTGGATGATTAAATCCAAATTCTTCTTCAGCTTTACCAAGCAATTGTTGAAAAGCAGGTTGATGCAAGTATGATATTGGAACCACATATTTCTTCTTTTTCTCTTCTCCAACATATACTGCCAGATACCCTTTTGGTATATTATTAACTGATAACACTTTTTTTCGGATTGAAAGCGTGCGGCAGAGGATATGCTTCTTAGCTTGAATTATCAAAGGCAAACGAATAGCCATTGTTTCTTCAAGAGAAATTGATAACAAGCTTTGAAGAAAATGACTAGTTCAAGGGAAGTGTGAAAACTTAATGAAGAATTTTGGGATGTTACATGTGTGTATATATAGAGATAAATTTTGGAACCAAAAGAATCAAATTAGTTAAAGACAAGACATATAAAATGATGTTTCTGTGGTTCAAATTCAATATATTTTTATTTTAAGAAGTTCGTTGTGATTTAGACACTAGACATATAAATAGTAAAACATGTGCCAAACAATTTGGTTGTAGCTGCAGGAACTTTCCTCCAGAGAAGGGAAACATATCAAGATTTAATTAGTGGATAGATATTGCCTTCTTATTAGATAATAGCAAATTACTTGTTTACGAAGGTAGCTAGATTTTTTTTCATTCTGAAAGTACAAAAGTAGCTAGATATGGTGGAATTTTTGGAATATTTCCTAATGATAACATGACTTAATGAGGTCCTTAGTTTACACAGCTCAAGGATTTATACATGTCTCATGTGACTTGAATGTTATAGTTAATTTAAGATCATGGAATCCCATATACCAACATGGTGTTAGAAGATTCTTTTCCACAAAAAGAATTTAAGTTAGATTTATGAAGTCGTTCATTTAAAAGGTAGTCTAAAAATAGATGCTTCATTGTAACTTTGAAGATTAATTTCGTAGCGGAGCCAAAAAATTAAAATCAGTCTTCGAGCCTGTACTGCGTCATAAACATTAAAGAAATATTTTTTTGACAAAAAACATTAATTAAATATTAGATATATTTAAAAGGTGAGATTGAGAAAAAACAGAAAAATATGAATTAAAGGAGGTGAAGGAGGTTTAATGTCAAGTATTTTTTAAAAAAAATTAAGATTTGATTAAAATATAAGATTAAACCTCACATACATATAATCAGACAAATGTCTTTTTTAGGATTGAACTTTTTAAAAGCTATCTGTAAAATTAATGAGATATATTTCTTCAGCATACTGGTTGGGTGGATATAAAAGTCAAACTTATAAAAACATGACATTTGTCCCTCGTGAGTGCGTGTTTGGCATTTTCCTTGATGCATATATTGCCAGCTAGCGGGGCTAAATCTAATCAATGGTTGGGGTCTTTTATCTGGGAGTTTCTACGGTATACAATTAAATTAAAGTGTATTGGTACATCTATTTTATAAATTAATAAGTAAACGATTAGTTTTATTTATTAAAAAGGTATTTGTCGACTTTTGTATTTTAGAAAATATTATTTTACAAGAAAAAACATCATTTCATTGATTATAAGAATCATATCAATTTCTTTTATATTTTATCAAAAAAATAATCAATATTCAATATTATGAGTAATAAAAATTAAAAAAAGTTGAATTTTGCTTTGCCGATACTTTTGAGAAATAAAATTTAGTTATTATAAGTATAAATGATAGAAAATACTTTTTTCCTAAAAAAATTAACTCAATAAACTATTAATTTAAATATGGGTGTACCGGTACACTCGAATTTTTCGAGTGTACCAAGGAATTGCTTATTTGTTTAGTTGGCTTAAATATGCAAATTGTCTATGTGATTTAGCGTATTTTTTTGTCTTCTATCTTTTTTTTTCTTTCAAAACCGATCCTGTATGTTGTAAACGTTTTGATTTTCATCTCATTAGTTTGTTTCTATTATAAAATGTACACGTGACTAACAGAGGATGATATGGTAGTAGCTGACATGGCTGATGACGCTGAGGTGGCAACCTGGATGATGAGTCACACCTGAAGAATGACCAAAACCAAAAAACGAAATTTGTAGAGGGACCACAAACAAAAAACGAAAAGTCGAAAAATTTAAATTTAAAAATAACAATTCTTCGATCTTCTTCTTCCCTCCTCATCTTCTCCCTCTTCATCCTCATTTTCATAATCGTAACCAAAAAAAATTAAAACTCAAAATCTTTGAAAAAAAAATCTTCAAAATCAAATTATAAAGCAAAAAAAATTTTAAAAATGAGTAATTACACTTCTCTCCCCTCAAAGATGATTGAATTATACCCCCCACCCACCCACCCCACCTCTTATGTTAAAATATTCACTCCCCTTCTTTGAAAAGTAAAATTTATACTCCCCTCCCTTATGAGATGTTTGGATTACAACCTCATCCCTTAATAATTAAATATGAACTACATTTTAATCTATTTTAGCATAAATAAATATTTTTATAATATATACTAATTTTGAATCACCATTTTAAAAAAAATAAAATTTGTTTCTTTATAATTTAAATGTCAATGATAATTAAATTTAAATATTTTGTTATTAATTTTATAATTTGGAGTATAAAATTGACTTTTAATCGACTTTAGTAATTTTTTATATATTTTAATTTTATTTTGGATTGTTTCATATTTTATGATAGGGTTTAAAACTATATGTTAATGAAACTATGAATAATAATAACGAAAAATATGTATACAAAATTTGATTATATTAAATTAGACACACAATATTATTTTTCTTCGAAGTGTGTTAGATATTTTTTTTGCTAGATTATTAGAAATAAAAAAATTTATTGAGGTAGTAAAGGGTGGATTTTAACATAAGAAGGGAGGAAAATGTAATTCAAGCTTTCTCAGTGAAATATTTTTTAATATGTTTTGAATAAGAGGGGAGAGAAGTGTATATTTTAACATAAGAGAGGAGGAGAATGTAATTCAAGATTTTAAGGGGAGAGAAGTGTAATTTACTTTAAAAAAGTTAATAAAATCAAATTTCAATAATTTGATTAATCTCGTTTAGAAGTTTTCCCCAAATTTTAGATTTAGGACCACAATTTGATAACATGCCTACTTTACAAAAATGAATGTCTCTAGTCTACTAAACTATGTCAGTCTCTTGTAGTTGAAGTTTACACCCCATTAAAGCAAGAAGTGATGTGTTGGAAGACATCTTCGGTGCAAGGAATGGTGAGGCCACCCATTGGATGATCATATCCAAACTCTTCCGCTGCTTGATTCAACAAATCTTGAAATGATGGTTCGTTTAAGTATGACACAGGGACTACAAACCGTTTGTGTTCCTCTCTAACATACACTGCAACATATCCCTTTCTTACTTCAACAGATTTTGTTGTTGCTCTTCTTGCAGTTACTGATGCTCTTAGAATAGTGTGTAAATGGAAACCCATTTTTGTGTTTGTTTGAGGAAACTACAAACTCAACAGGGAAAAGGAATCGAATTAATCAAGAATGTAACTAAATACTTAAGAAAGCATAGGGCTTGTGTTGTTTGTGAAGACATGAGGAAGTATATTTATAGTTATTGAGGTTATCTTGAAATTGAAACCCAATTCCAAGCAAAAATTATTGTTTGAAAGGGTAAAAGAATAGAGAACATAGGATAAGATATCATGTGATGTTCATATTTTTTCATGCATTAATTGGTACTTTGTAATTTTGTAAACATGCTTTAGACATGTTTTCTTCATTAGGAAAATGTCGATGTCTAGCTGGTTATTGATTATAAGGCAATAATCTACATGTCTGTGGTTAAACAAGGTGGGACTTTCATCATCTATCTACCACAGCATTTGATGTTGATCCTTTAGAAAGTCCTCTAAACTCTTAAGACAAAACCATTTGATCTTTCATATGCTCTTGTTTGAACATGGCTAAAATCTTATGGCCCTACTTCACTGATTATTACAATTGCCGACGGTTTGCTACTTATCCTTTCATCTATATATATTCATTGTTGAAAGCATTTAGGACCAACACAAAATCATCTACATCCTAAATCATTTGAAATCCAGAAACTTGAGTCTTTCTTTGTTTAGATCAATCTCATTTTTTCAACACATACAAGAATGGGTTTTCGTTTACCTGGTATGCTCAGAAAGTCATCATCTTCAAAAGGTGCAGAGGTTCCAAAGGGATATCTAGCAGTATATGTGGGAGAGGAAATGAAACGGTTTGTGATCCCAATATCATACTTGAACCAACCATCGTTTCAAGACTTGTTGAACCAAGCTGAGGAACAGTTTGAATATGATCATCCAATGGGTCGTCTCACTATTCCTTGCAGAGAAGACATGTTCTTAGATATCACTTCTCATTTGAGTAGGTGTTAATCTCTTTGATAGAAGGTGCTGACATAGATTATTTAACTTAATTTGTACAAAAGACACTTTTTTTCTCTTTTCCATTTCAGTCTTCCTCCTTTGTAAGTGATAAAGGATTTGAGGGAGATAGTCATGGACAAAGATTATAACTTTTTTTGGGGCTTTAGGCCAATGCTCAATGAATATATGTTCTAAACTTATTTGCTGATATCATAATACAAAGTCATAGATTATTTTGCATATGCTCTTCAAAGTTATTTTCCTTTGTAGCGCCTTTCTGTAATTTATATTGAAAAGTCAGTATATATTAAAATGGAGCAGATAAAAAACTTGAAGATCTATATATATGGATCATTATAATTACATTCATTAAGTTTAAAATTGAAAAATCATACGAATAAGAATTACCAAATTATCGAACAGCATATGTTTATATATATATATATATATATATATATATATATATATATATACACACACATAAATATAATTGAGTAAATCATCCAAGGATGGATCATAGATAGAAAAAATTCATTCTCTGGTTGCACAAGTCTTGTTTCAGCGGAGGCCTTGTTGATGCACAACGATTTTGACTGTAATTCAAGAGTTAAATAGGGATATTCCACAACTTTTAGAGTTAGGAAAAAGTAAAGTGCGAGACTGTAATTCAAGAGTGATTGGATGTAATTATTGAGAGGTCAAATTTCTTCTTGTCTATATAGAGGTTTTGACTTCGAACTATATATGTATGCAACAACTTTAAAATTTTGAGAGTTTTGCGGTCTATGGTTTTATTAGACTCGACACTTGAGATGCTCGTTTTATACAAAGAAAAAAAAAGTAGGAGATGGTAAGATATGTGGCTAGTCCCATGTTCATAAATTGAAATTCAACATTTTTTTTACAGCAAAATTGAAATTAGTCTTTCTTTTTTGAGAGCGAAATTTAACTAGTCATTTCAAAGCAAATGAAAAACAACTTTGCATTAAAGAATTTGAATATGAAATGTAGAGTTAACTATTTTTAACTCGATTTTGTTTTTTTTTACAAACTCAATTTTGTTATTAAAAAAACTCAATTTGATAAATTAAGGAACTTAAGGAATTGTTACTATGATTGAAAAAACCATGTTTCTTTAGGGGAAAAAACAGTTCGTTGCCTGAGAGGTTCAAACTCTCGCGGGGAAAACCCATGTACTTAGCAGGCAGACGCCTTAACCACATTTTTTTTATATAAATTATCATCCAATAATTATGGGCTTCGACTACAATCTATGATTTGCTACCATGATTTTCTCTTGTAATATATACAATGTATGATTGTTAAATCATGATAGTTACTTCTAACTTTAATTTTTTTTTTTTGCAAAAGAGGGGATTCATTTTATATTTGTTAAAACATGCTTGTGTAGACTTGATTGGGGTTTCACCACTTGTGGGATTAGGTGTCGGACCTTTTACCGTAGGACAGACAGCCTTAAAAGTTGCGTCAAGCAAAGTGGCCAAATATGAGAAAGCGTGTTCTGACAATCAACATGCTTTTATACCATTTGCTTTTGACACTTTCGGTTTCCTAGCACCAGAAGCTGTTGACCTTCTACTACTAGGCCCATGAATGTTGTGTTCACGAGGATTGATTTTGCCATCCAAAAAGGTCTAGCGGCGCAGCTTGTTGCCCGCTTGCCTTCTATTCAAGTGTAAATAATGGTTTATATATATTAAATTATATTATATCTTTTAGAGATTCTAAACTGAACATTTAGCCAATAGATGCTTTGATTTCCAGATTTATATTTATGGAGAAATAGAGAGAAAATCATGTTAATAAATTTCTCATTGAGATGAACATTTTTACAACCAAGCATGATAACAACAATAGATAAAATCTTTTGAAGATAAGAAACTAAACTGCTACAAAAATGGGTCAAATATCTACGTCAGTCCTATGATATCTTCAAAGAGCTAATTCAACTTAAGTGTGAAGTGATATCTAAGAAAATCTCTTCGCTGCAAGGAACAGTTAGACCACCCATTGGATGGTCATACTCAAATTGTTCCACACTCTGGTTCAGCAATTCTTGGAATGAACTTTGGTTCAAGTATGATATTGGGATCACAAACCGCTTCATTTTCTCTCCTACGTACACTGCTAGATACCCCTTTGGCACGTCCAAACCTTTTGAAGATGACGCCCTTGATCTGATGATACTAGGTAAACGAAAACCCATTGTTGTATGTATGTGTTGAAAGGAGAAGCTTGGTCTAAAAAAGAAAGACTTGTTCGTAAATAGAAGGCTCAAGTTTCTGAATTTCAAATGCTTTTGGTTGTGAATGATTTTGTGTTGGTCCTAAATGCTTGTATATATAGACGATGAAAGGATATGTAACCAACAGTCGGCAACTTGAAGGAGAGCCATGAGATGGATGAGTGTCATGAAATCTATGGGAGACAAGTCCATATGAAATTAATTTGATTGTGAATGATCACATGGTGTTGTTTTGGAGGACTTACACAGTGGTCAACATCAAATTAATTTCATGATATGCACCACCTTGAACAAAGGCTAGCAGATTAATCCACTTGAAATAATGCAGATTAGTCTATCCGTTCGTTAGGTCGATACTAGATGGACATCAGCACTTTGATAATGAAGAAAACATGTCTGAAACATGTTTACACAATTATAAAGTGATAGTTAATGCATGAACAAATATGAGGTTGAATTTGAAAGGGTGGGATACAATCGTTAGACAACACTACATGCTATATCATCTTATCCTTTAACTCTTTCAATCAATAATTTAGCTTGGAATTAGATTTGTAAAGAATCTCGGTAACTATAAATATACTTACAAATAGGCTTCAAACACACCACAAGTCATTGGCATCCTCAAGTTTTAGTTTCATTCATCTAAATTTTTTGAGATCTTTACTTTGTTAAGTTTGTTCTTCTCCCTCAAACAACCAGAAAACATGAGTTTCCGTTTAAATGTTATTCGACGGGCATCATTCACAATGTTGTGAAAGTGACTCAAAATTGGAGAAATTGAGGTTTCTGGAAACTGCCAATTCGAGGCCCGAATGGTGTTGTTCAGGGCCCGAATTGACACTGGTTTTTTTTCAGCCAGGCACGCGTGAAAAATCGGCGCCCGAATTGTCGCATCAGCATATTTCAGAAACGTATTTTTTGGGTCAGATTTGTTCCGATTTTATGGGAGATACTTTTACTATAAATATAGACTTTGTATCAGAGTAAACCTTGAGATAGAGGGGGGCTGAAACAAGGGTTTAGAAAGGCAACAACAAAACTAGGGTTTGTATAGAGTTTGTCTCTTTAGCAACAAACACTAGGGTTTGAGGGTTGATTCACCTTGGGAAACACTATTAGGATTGAGTCTCTTGGTTACGGGAAGAGATTGGGACTTTGAGTAGAATTAGGCGGGAGACTTATTCTTGTAACCCA
>Ga0228710_1010756_pt1 | contig 12105 bp, 8 predicted proteins | sample MedpolnodulmetaG_FD_177995 | JGI IMG/M metagenome (GOLD analysis project Ga0228710, IMG submission 177995) | Root nodule microbial communities from Medicago polymorpha collected in Santa Monica, California, United States - pink nodules | ecosystem: Host-associated > Plants > Roots > Nodule...
ATGCGTAGAGAGTCATGCATTTGAAACTTATGACAAATTTATCAAGGAACAAGGAGGTATTTGGGATGTTCTCTCTTTTCTTTTATGTATTAGTAAGAAAGAAATTGTACATGTTAACCGTTAAGGTTTGGTTTTATGTTTTCATAATTAAGTGTTGGCAGAATAATTGACAAGCCAAGATTATTCTGGCCGTGTAGAGACTCAGCCTTGTTTTAAACTATCTTGTTCTGCTATGACGTTCTTTTGTCAATAACAGAATTTATATTGTTTTTTAAAATTATTTCAATTATTAAATTTTAATATTTTGATTTTTTAAACAATTAAAAAAACGTTTTTTAAAAAAAAATCGTTAACAATTTGCCAGGGGTTAACCCCTCACAATGTTCCTGGCATGGTTTGAAAATTGACTGATGTGATGCTGATACAGTCTGCAAAAGCCTGCAATCATGCAGACACAATTTGCCAGGGGTTGAGCCAGGGCATGTGCCAGGAGCGCATTTGCCAGGAGCTAAAGCCCTGCCAGGTTCCTTTGCGATGAGCAGATTTGCTGGTGATTCTGCTCCTGGCAAAACTCCTGGCAAACGTCCATTTGCCAAGGCTTTCTGCATTTTGACAGGGCTTCTGCCCCTGGAAAAATGCAACATTTCTTGTAGTGTTTATAAAATTACTAAAATGCCCTAGCAATAAAAAACATCTCATAAAATTTATTTAGTACTATATAATTATATTATAAAATGGTCTTTGTGTGTTAAATAATTAGTCAACTCATTTAAGATGAATCAAAGTGATAAATCCATTGTCTTGAATAAAACCACATATTTTTGAATTCACTAAAAAAATGCAACAAAAAAAAAGGGTTAGTAGTGTTTTACCCCTTGTAATATAGGTCATTTTCGGATTTACCCCAAAAAAAAAATTGGTTTTCGTCCTTGTTAAAAAAAATCCAGAATACCCCCTAATAGGCCATTTTCAGAAATAAAATTTCTAGTGATTTTGGTTTTTGAATTGCCTATTAGGGAGTATTTTGAAACAATTTTTTTTACAAGGAAGAAAACAAAACAAAATTTTTTACAAAGGGCAAACTCGAAAATAACCTATATTACAGGTGGGTAAAACACTATTAACACTAAATATCAAAGATGGGGCAAACTTGGAAAATAAAAAAGAGATTGTCTTTCTCCACTATTTCTTCGCGTACAAGGAGAAATAAAAAGACAGTGGGTCCCACCATTCTTTCTTCTCTCTTTGGAACTTTTACGCAAACCAACGAAAGAAAACTAATATATTTCTCTAAGTTCTCTCTTAGAAACCTCTCTCTCCCCTATTTCACCTATACTAAACATATAATTAAAATTTTATGATCTTAGAAATGACCCCGCTCAGTATTGGAAACCATTTGTAATAGTTTGGATAAATTATAAACACTTGGGATAGTTTGAAGAAACTCTAAACAATTGTCCCTCGAGAACTTAAGGAGACATAGTAAACTAGTCTAAGTCAGAATCATTGTTGGGTAACCCATCATGGTTAGACAACCGGGATAAGCGATAAGAGTAATGAACTTAGAAAATATTGATACTTCGTGAAATATTGGGGTGGATACTTTGAGTACTATAATTACGGGTTATAGTGAAGGAAGTCTCTCGTGCGAACGGTAAAGTCACTTTGTATATGGTTGATTGGACTAGTCATCAGGTTGAGGTTGAACCGTTATAAACATATTGTGTCATTCTCTCTCCCCCTCCTATATATATATATTGTATTGATTTGCATTTTGTTTGACACATGTTCTTTATGGTTTAACTTCTCGTTGTTCTTTTGGTGTCAAATGAAGTTAAATGTTTTGATAAAGAACCTACGTATTTTACATTTAACTCTAAGAAACGTTTTTCATAATAAAATTTTAAGTTGTAATAGTTTAAACAAAATAATTTTCTAAAACGAAAAAACAAAATTCAAAACCCTTTTTCTTGTATTTTTTCCACCTTCAATCTCCATTAGGCATGTGATCAAGGTGGTGTTGGTGTAGATAGTAGGTCCCACCGTCAATATTTTCGATGGATCAACTTCTTATCTCCTCTCAATAATTGTGTGGGGAACCTGTCCTCAGAGTTTTAAAAAAAATTAATCAACATGAGGTTTCTATAGATATTAAATGCTCATTTATTTATTTAATATAACACTTTTTCTATTTATAAACTCTGTTGAAAGAAAAAATAATTAGAGAGAGTGAAAAGTATTGCTTACACTAGTCAAACAAAAATAGTTGGTCAAACAACATATCAATTCATTAGCCGATATAAAACTCAATTAGACAAAAACAAACTTTGATAAATTTACAAGAAATAAATTGAAATTGATACAAAAATTTACAATGCGTTGAAAACAATACAAATAACAATATAATCGTAGCACTTGTTTAAATATTTTAAACAAATAAAAAAAACCTTATCACTGAAAACCATCTTGCCATAAAAACATTTCGTAGAATGAACATATATAAGATTCATGTATGATATTTACAGTGAATTTTTTTTAAGAAGAATTGGCATTACAAATGTCATACAATAGCGTAAAGTGTTCCTGATAAACTTAGCACTTCAAATTTGGTAACGAAAACATACCAACATAATATAGGGAGACCAGACTTAAGTTTAAATATATTATTTGAACCTAAAATTAGGCAATTCCACCAACTATAGCAATGACTACTAATGTCAAAATTAACTATTTATTTGTACAAGTATTCCTTATCTAAAAAATTAATAAATCAAAAAAGACGTCTCATTAGTAGGATGAAGACAATTGTTTCATATAATTCTAAATAGACAAGGGACAAGGTTTAAACTTATTCCCAAAATATTTGATATGAATGAGTTTGCGCTTACCTTTGAAGATTGGAAAACCAAATTACACAAAGGAAAATGATCCTAAGTTCAAGACAATAATATTATACAAAAACGATATCATGTTACTTATTATTAATCTTATAAAAAATCTTTGCATTTTATCAGACTAATACATTGACCAGAAACTTTACCATAACTTTAATTTAAGTTTCACAACTTCAACATTTTTCTTTGCACATTTACAAAATAACATGATATCCTCACCGTAAAAGGCATGATTAGACAATGTCATAATTTTCATACCAATTGTAAAGAAACTTTAATTTCTAAGCAGATTGAATAATCAAATCCAATCGTTCATACGTGAAATTTCTATCATAATTCTAATTTGATATAATATTGTCAATAGATTTTGTGAGTGGCTTTAATCGATTAACCACAATTTCCTATAAGTTAACCAACTAGATATTTTACCTAACTTGTTTAGTAATGGTCTAATAGATTAAGTGTTTAATTGAATTGATTACTTGTTAAGATGGGTAATAAATTTCAGTTTAAAATAATTTGATCTTATTCCAACCCTTAACTAACGATCAATTATGATCCATTAACTTAATTTTAGTCCACTTGGTCAATCTAAAACCTACTTAAACCAGTGATCATGCTATTTGAATTTTAATTTATAAAGGGATAAATTATACTGAAGACATGACCTAAACTATCACGTTAGTTTGAGAAGTCCATGTCATCTCTAAACTTAAAAATCATATCATCGAATTGAAGGTTAGAAACAAAGTAGGTAGCTTTTATCCATAAGATAACATATTTAGGATATGTTTCTCTTTATTTCTAACCTTTTTCCTACAAGCATTGTTTGTAGGATATTTCTTGATATTCAGGGAAAAGTTATTCACTTAATGTGCTAGAATATGAATTGGTGTTTATTGATGTATATATGTGTAAAATTGAATCAATGTTTTAAGATATGAAGTATTGTGATATACAATGAAGTTGATGAATATTGATGATGACCTTGGAAATACATTGATAACTTTATGAAATTCATAACGTTGGTTTAATTATTGGTCGAACAAACGTATTAGGTTAATTGATTAAGTGAGTAGCTAATATAGATAATTTATAGTCTAATGAATTTGATAATAAGAATAATTGATTATCGATGAGGTAAAAAAGATAATCTATTAAGAACTTAGTAAAAAAAACCATAACTATTTTAAGTATAAATTTTAAAAACATTAATGGCATATAATCAATTATGTTCAATACAAAACCAAACAGGTTGACAAAATAATATATTAAGTAATAATTGGAAATAGATCATCCCTTTCTCTTGTTAGTAGAGCTGTAAAAATATGGACCGGATGATGTGCGGATTAGGCAAGTATACCAAGTTAAGAAGTGCATGCTTTATTTCAAAATTATTGCCCTCAACCGTTGGGTACACAATAATAGCATGTGGCTCTTCCGTAGAAGGGGTTGCATACTTCTTAAGAGTGCGTTCCTCAGCCATAACGTTATTATTTAGTGCGTTTCTCCTTCTATCGTGCAAGAATCTTACGATCTCGGGAACGAATTCACCAAGACTTTTGCTTCTTCGTATAAAATAATAAGAGAAACCCAAGAAGTTGAAGGTAAACAAAAAGAAAAGGAAAAAGGAATCAGTCTAACCGCTATTAAAAAGTTAATCAAATTACTTAACTCCCCGGCAGCGGCGCCAAAAACTTGATGTGTAAATTCCGCAAGTGCACGGATTTACCGAAGTAGTAAAAAGAGTATCGTTCCGATCGAGAGTTGTGTATTTGATTTTCTTTCTAACAATTGATTAGCTTGAAAGTTTAAAAGGTTGAAAAGTTGGGGTTTTTATTGTTTGAAAATTTGATAATAATAAAAAGCGCCTTGGGATTATTGGTTCATCTTAATGACAAATCTTTCACAAACCAAACCCTAAACTTAAATCTTACGTTGGATCTATTTTCTAAATACAAGTTTCTCTTTGGCTTTTCATATCTCCTTTAGGTCTCAGTGAATGTATTTCAATAACAATCACGCCTATTCTCATGGTTAATTGTTATTGAAACCCTTTAAGAAAGAAACTTTAAGGTCTCAAGGTACTAGACTATTCTCATGTTTCGTAAGCCTTGTCTAACCTCACATGTCCAATACTAACCTTCATCTTTCGATCCTTCGGTTAGTATTTTGGATGACGAAATAACAACTATTAAACTTTACATTTCGGTCCTTCGTTTAATACTTGTTATTAAGTTTGAAAACGGTGAGATTAGATTAGAAAATAGATTTACATAAGATTAGGGTTCTAGGCTTGGTTTGATAGGGATTAGGTCATTAGACTTATCCAACAATCCTAAGACAAAGAAGTCTTCTCACTCATGTTCATCGTAAACACAGAGAAGAAGAAGAAGAACATGAAAATAAATAGCAAAGAAATAAAAAGAAGAATTTTTATTAATGGAAGCAATTCTCACATAGAATTCCCAAGAACAAAAGATGGTGATACAAGTCTGCTAGCTGCTCTTTTTATAGCCTAAAACTAACTTAAGCCCTAAGAAATAAATCACTAGAATGTTCCACACGGCAACCCACAGGCTTTAGGTTAAAAATAATACAAAAAAGGCAGTTGGGGACATGGCACAACCGTGCTGGTGGAGGCACGGCCCGTGCCAGTCTGTCTGGCAAAAGCAGCAAAAGAGGAGGCTAGGCTCGAGCATGGTCGTGCCACCACAGGCATGGGCCGTGCCAGTCTCTGTGGTAATTGGCACTTCTTTAAACACTTGGAGACACGGCCACGCCATTGTTAGGCACGGCTATGCCTGATATTTTTGCACATGATCTTTATACTTTTGTCTCCAATCAGCTCCAAAGCATGCTTTAGATCCTTTCATCCTTTAATCATGCTCAAAACCCTTTCTTTTGCTCCAAGACTCAATCTTTCACAATATTTGTTCCTGAAATTAAATAACAAGCAATTGAAGTAAAATAGTTCTAGAAAGTAAATAAGAAACACATAAAATCTAAATAAAATAAACTAAAATAAACACTTAAAAACATTAATTATTGACTCATAAAAAACCCTCTAAAATTGTTATGTTTCGAGAAAACTAGAATTACAGACTCAAATATAGAAAACCTTACAAAAGTCCCAAAATCAAAGGCAATTGTTCTAATGCTCCTCCTTTTTACAGCTAAAACCTATTGAAAAAGACTGAAAAACATGCTAAGAATAACTTAAGATGACTTGTCATCACCATACTAACGGGCCAGGCCCATTAGCCCATTTTTTGGGTCGAGCTAGGCTTCAAAAAGTCGGGCAAAAAAGGCTCGGTTGCTTTTTTATCCAGCCCAATCTACAACACAGGCTGGCTCATCGGGCTTCGGGCCGTCCCATTTAATTAAAATAATTAGGCTTAAATGCAATTTTGATCCTCCTATTTTCTAAATTGTTAACTCTTGATACCTCTCTTTTCAAAACCAACTTTCTCATCCCTTAGTTAGAAAGTCAACAAAAACTTTTGGCCCCCGTCCTCTTTGGATGTTGTGGCAAGCTCATTAATGACGTGGATTGTCTATGTGAAAAATCTTTTGACACATCATTTCCACTTCATTAAAATTTAAATATAATCATAAAATTAAATAACAAATTAATAATAAAATAAAATAAAAGAATTGGAGAATAAAATTAGAAACATGTTCTTTTATTCCCAAATTGAAGAGAAAAAAAATCCTAGGGGGGTGTATTGGATCATGATTCTAAGGGATTTTAAAAGACTTTTTTATCATGAAAAAGTCTTGTGGTATTCAATCAAGACTCTTTTCACTTTAAAAAAAGTCTTGTGTTATTCAATCAATATTCTTTCTCATTTAAAAAAAGTCTTATGGTATTCAATCAAGACTCTTAATCACTTAAAAAAAGTCTAGTGGTATTCAAAATCATTCAAATTTGGAATGATTGTTTAATAAATCAGATTTTGATGGATTTTGTGGAATTGTCTAGTGAAATTTTAGCATGAAAAAGTCTTTCATGAAAACACGAGATTTCTTAGGATTGTTTTTTTTCTTTTAAAATTTTACTATCTCTCCCTCTCTCTCTCCTCCCTTCTCTCTTACTCTCTCTTTTCCTCTCTCTCTCTCTCTCTCTCTCTCTCTCTCTAGCTCTCCCGTAAAAAATAAAGTAAAATAAATAAGAGTTTTTATTGAGATTTTTTGAAAGAGAGTGTGTTATGATATTTTTTCAATTATTTCTTAAAATTCATAAAATCTGTTGAAATCTCTTGAAATCCATAAAATCCTTTAAAATCTTATAAATTAAATCCATTGAAACCCTTAATAGTCTTTTAAAATCTTCAAAGTCATCAAAATCCTGCAAAGTCTTTTAAAATCCTCAAGACTTTTTCAAACAAAAATTGTTCTTTAAAATCCTAATCCAATACATCCTCCTAAATTAAAGAACACAAGAACATATCCTTCAATTTCCTTCCAGATTCATCATCCATAGGATGGCTATGCCAGAATGGTTGTAATTCTTATTTTAGATAGAGAATACTCTATACAGGAAACTCAATCTCTTGGACCACAACTGTGGTAGTATAGTTTATGTCTTACGAGAATCGGTCTCTAGGATTCAATCTTATTTAAGTTAGTGTTTTATGGATCAATACTGAACCCCAATCCTTCTATTTGAATTGGCATGCTATCACCGATGGCTATGGATGATGAAGGAAATTGAAGGATCTTTTCTTGTGTTCTTTAATTTAGGATTTTTTTTTAATTTGGGAATAAAAGAATAGTTTGGGGTTTCTAATTTTATTCCCCAGTTCTTTTTTTAAAAAAAATAATTTTAATATTATTTTGTTTTTTAATTTTATGATTAGATTTAAATTTTAATGAAGTGGAAATGATATGGCAAAAGATATGTCACATAGAAAATCTACGTCATTAACGAGTTTGTTGGGGACCAAATTTTTTGTTGACTTTCTAACTAAGGGATGAGAAAGTTGATTTTGAAAAAAAGGGTATTAAAAGTTAACAATTTAAAAAATAGGGGGATCAAAATTGCATTTAAGCCAAAAAAATTATTTTGGTATGTGTTTATTTCTCTTTTATAGAAAAAAAAAACCCACTTATTTTTTTGGCCTACTCCAAGTCAATCTAAAAACCCTAATATATCTTACTCTCTCGCCTAAGCCAGTAAAGTAAGCCTTGCTATCTCTCTCTTTCTTCAGTTCTTTCTTGCGGGCTGCGACGCTTCTCCCTCTTCCTTTTCCCTCTCAGATAGAAACGACCGACGACATACAACGGTGAATTCCGACGAAGGTCTTGCTCCTCTACAATGAGTTCCATCACTATATTGTTAGTTTTTATCATTTAATGGTTTTTGATTTATTCATGTAGATTTCTAGTAATAATACTGAGTTGATATTATGTAGAAACCACCAAAATTATACTTTGGTTGCACTAAATTTAGATCATTTTACTAAAATTATATGGGTAACCCTGTTTTTAGTTTTTACCATGTTAGTCTGTTTGTGAAGAGATGAAACTACAACCCTACGCCTTGCCTAATACATATAAGAAAATAAATGTAACAAGATCGCCAGATGCCCAAAATAATCTAGAACCATCAACTAAAATTATATGGGTATACCCTGTTTTTACCATGTTATTATAAGTTTCTAAATTTCCATAACCAAAATACCCATACTATACTACATTGTCATTATAGGGGATATAATTTTTGGATTAATCAATCGGGTCACTAACCGGTGCCCCTGAGGCACTGGTTAAGGATGCCAAAAAAGGTAATTATCACCATAAAAGGAAACATTTTTGACTTTTTTTAGTATTGATTACACAGTTTTCAATACAATAATTACTATATAGTTTCCTTTTTTAGCATTCTTAACCAGTGTTTCGGGAGCACCGGTTAACATTTCTTTAATCAATAAAGCTTCATTCTATGTTATTACATAAGTGTGCTTTGCCTTGTCTTATTTTTTATTTATTTTATGATTTACTAACGTATTTTAGCAAGTGAAACATGAATGAGTTTTGGCTTGTCTTAATTTTTTTGTTATTTATTGCATTTGCAGCCATGGATAATAGTGAGTAGAGATTCATTTCAAAAAACTATTGATGAAATGATTTGGTTATGTATGATGGTCCTCCTGTTGCTGATGATGAGAATAACATCGAAGAAAAAGGTACTAATACAACAAGGGTTGGTTCGTCAAATGTTTGAAAACACTTTACAAGGATTGGTATCGTTGATGGGAGAGAAAAATGTAAATGTGATGGTTGTGGAGTTATTTATTCATGTGGGGCTAGCACCAGTCACTTAAAATGTCATATTCCTAAATGTCATAAAATCCAAAGAATCATGATGTGGGGGTGTTGGATGATAACATAACATTTTTGAAGCGGTAGAAATTTGATACTATGACTTACAGAGATTCACTTTCAAGAAGCATTATTAAGCATGATCTTCCTTTTTGTTTTGCTGGGTATGATGGGATGAATGAAACAAACAAAGTATTGAATCCTGATTTTGATCGATTAGTAGAAACACTGTAACATCCCAAAATTTAAGAACAAAATAATAATAATAATAATAATAAAAGAAATTTCAGAGAATAAGATGGTAAATTATAAACTTAGAATTGACACGATTGATATCTCTAGATTAGCCCAATTGACTTACTATAATTCATTATTATATTAGTGATCAATATAACTACCATTACAAATGATATACTTAAGAGGAGCGTAGAGAATTTGTTGAGAGAATAAGCCAATAACATAAGCCAATAAGCCGAGCAAAGGAAGGACAAAAATATAGAAGAGAGAACTCAGGAAAGGAACAATAATCAAAGAGCACTTGAGTTTGATTCAACTCTAATTCAAGAGGTGAGTAACCACACCCTTTGAAAAGAATTACAATTTATTTGATGAAAACCTAACACTATATACATGTTAAGAGTTGCTACTATTTTAGTCCAAAAGAAGATATTCTATTGTCAAAGTGATTTTATAAAGATAATTGTTATAATGAAAAATATTTCTACTATTTTTAAATGTGTTTGAGAAGAGCTTTATGCTCCATACGGATGTGTCTTTGACACCACAGTTACTTGCCTAGATCAACTATATGCTCCATATAGATGGGTCTTGTACCCAATATCAGATGAGCTTTGTGCTCTATTTGGAGTCTGGTACCCCATATGTGCTCCATATAGATGAGTCTTGTACTCCACTCCACATGAAATGAGCTTTGTGCTCCATATGGATGGGTCTTCTACCCCATAGTTACTTACCCGAATGAGCTATGTGCTCCATATAGATGGATCTTGTACCCCATATTAGATGAGCTAATGCTCCATATAACAATGATATTTTGATTGATTTATTTGTATTCATTGTGTATGTTTTAAATACTATTTTAGAAAGAAAGCGGATACCATGGTCAATTTTTCCGGACCGCGCCGACTGAGAATAATACTTATTTTTAAACTTATGCATATTATTCATTGGGATTTCGTATCTCATTATAGTGTTATTTTCAGATTTAGAAATTAAGACAAAGACCACTGATGACTTCGAAGCTGAGGAGTTCGATATTTTATCACTTCATTAGATTAGGTTGATAGTTTGGGAATTAGGAGAAAAAATGCCTACATAGTGCTCCGATTTTGGTAGTAGTTACTAAATGCCCATTTTTGAGTATTTAAATCTTTTATGATTTTTTCCGGATGTATAATAATTAAAAACGAGTTTTACAAAGTTTGTTTATCAAATGATTTATAATTAATTTTTTTTACATATTTCTCCAAAATTATTCTCGATATTTTCTGCTAACGTTCAATAATTAAATGTTTAAAATTGGACGTTACAAACACCGCAAAATTTGATTGTATGACTGTGTTTTCAATTGAAAAGAAAATCTAAAGTGTGAATCAGCATATGTTCCAGGTAGAATTTGTCTGAGTTTTGATGTATGGACAACGGTAACAACACAAGGTTATATGACAGTCACTGCTCATTATGTTGATAAAGATTGGAAGTTAAATAGTAAATTGCTTTCATTTTGTCAGCTAGATAGTGGACATACAAGGTTGGAATTATCTGGAAAAGTACTTGGTGCTCTTAAGGATTGGGGGATAATGGTAAGATATTTTCACTCACATTGGATAATGCATCTAACAATGATAGCATGGTAACCATTTTGAAAGAAAGGCTGAATTTGTAAGGTGCATTGTTATGTAATGGTGAGTATTTTCATGTCCGTTGTTGTGCACATGTATTTAATATCATAGTTCAAGCTGGTTTGGTTGTAGCAGAGGATGCTCTATATAAAATTCGAGAAAGTGTCAAGTATGTGAAGGCCTCAGAGGGAAGGTTGAGGGCATTGAGAAAAAGTATTGAAGATGTGCATCTAAATAATGTAAGAGGTGGTTTCTTGAGGTTGGATGTGTCTACTAGATAGAATGCTACATATATGATGCTTGAAAGTGCTATTAGGTATCGACGTGCATTCATTAACTTGAGCTACAATGACAAGAACTAAAGGATTTGTCCAAGCATTACGAGTGGGAAATAGCAGAGAAGAAGTGTAGTTTCTTGGCGCAATTTTATAATGTCACAAATTTGATTTCTGGTTCATCTTACATAATCTTAAACTTATACTTCATGCAAACTGCACTCATAGAGATGGAATAGAATGAAAATTTGAAAAGTCAAGACGTAGTGATGAAAGAGATAACAATATCTTGCGACATTTTAAGCATTCCAATCACAACGGTGGCTTCTGAATCTACATTTAGCATCGGAGGTCGTATCTTAAATAAGTATAAGAATTGCTTACTCCCTAAAAATGTTCAAGCTCTTATTCGTACACGTAATTGGTTGCATGGTTTCCTAGAGGTTGGACCTTATGGTAAATTGTTATTACTTATTAATAATGGAAAATTCTATGGTGAAGTCGTGAAAATGACTTTTCTGATGAAGTTAACACTATAACATCAAAATTGTAGCGAGTAACACCCCACTGTTTGTACAGTGGCATCAAAAGTTCAGTCCCCATAGTATCATCAATTCATCAGATTAACAAGACTACACTTAATCTAATTTTATCCTACCTTGTTTTAAGTGTAACACCCTACAAAGTGTAACACTCAAGACTATCATATAATATCATCAAATCTGTTTGCATGTTAAAGATGCCAAC
>Ga0228710_1010758_pt1 | contig 12104 bp, 5 predicted proteins | sample MedpolnodulmetaG_FD_177995 | JGI IMG/M metagenome (GOLD analysis project Ga0228710, IMG submission 177995) | Root nodule microbial communities from Medicago polymorpha collected in Santa Monica, California, United States - pink nodules | ecosystem: Host-associated > Plants > Roots > Nodule...
ATGAGAGAGTCAACTCACATCAGCAGCTAATCCTGGTTATCTGCACGTTACCCACGTAGAGGCAACATTCAAACAGAAGGGGTGAGATTCACATTCAATAATAATAAGCATATAATTCATCAACGGAATTTAACAACCTAAACAACAATAATTAACAACAATAATATTTCACATGTACTTATCATCAATAATATTTCACATATGCTTCATTTATTTCTACTTAGCATTTAAATCAACAACAACTATTCAACAACGACGATGACAACTCAACATTAACGACAATGCAACGACACAACAACAACTTGACAATGCAGTATGCATGTGGTACCAATTAACGTGTTAGAGCAATGACTCTTTAAGCAACGCTGGAGCATAAACTCCTAAAATCAACGCGTGGAGCATCAACTCCTAAATCAACGTGTGGAACATAGGCTCTCAAATCAACGTGATATGAATGATTAACATTCAACAGGGCATGAGCCCCCAACTTTATATGAGTATGCATGGACTCAACAACTTAATCAACAACAACGTACGACATCGACGACAACAACAACAACAGCAGCAACAACAACAACTCCACAAATATTCATCATTCAATTGCAACATCATATAATCATCATATTACTTCAACATATACATTTCATATCATAGTTCATCAACATATATACATTCCTTCATGTAATATTTCATCTATCAAGTTATACATAACAAAACAAGGCCATTTAGAACTGATAACATCACCTAAAGCTTTCAAGTATGCACTAAAGGCTAATTCTAAACAGAAATGCATGATTACAACACAAGAACATGAAAAAGGTACAGCACTACTAGGTTACTCATCGTGGCGGGCGATCTTACTCGCCGTGGCGAGCAAACATTGCTCTCTGTTACACAATCGTTCGTCGTGGCGAACAGACTACTCGCGGTGGCGAACGTAACAGGTTCTCTATCGGGAAGTGCGATTTTTAACCCCAAAAACCCAATTTTCATCAACCCCAATTCCAAAATTGATATGAAACTTAACCTATGATCATTCTACAACCTGAACATCATTTATCTATGAATCCTATGGGCTTTCTACACTCTTAACAACCAATCCTACATGCTCTATCATCAAATCCGGTTTTAAACCCTAATTCTCAATTTCACATGAACAACAACAAAACTACATGCTAAATTCAATTTCAGAATTATACAACCTAAGATTAGAGAATATTAGTCTCACCCTTACCTTAGATTGGTGATTGCAAGACTCTACAGGTTCTCCCTTCTCTTGGTTCTCCTCTTCTCTAGGTTCTCCTCTTTTTCTCCAAAAGCTTGTAAACCTAATCTGTGTCTGGCTCTTAGCTTTTATATCTCACACCCTCAACATATTTTCTAACTAAATCCAAACCAGCCCCTCCAAGTCTATTTATTCCAATTTTCCAACATCTTCTACTAAATAATAATATAAAGCCACTTAATAAAATATTAAAACATCACAACACGTCATAAATCAACATAAATCATATAAGTCATATAAAAGACTCTAAACTCAACCAAAAATAATTAGATAATAAAATAGGGCGTTACAACTCTCCCCAACTTATAAAATTTTCGTCCTCGAAAATGTACCTCATACAAACAACTCTGGATAAGACTCCAACATCTTACTTTCCAACTCTCGCGTTAAACTTTCACCAGTCGCTCCTCCCCAAACGACTTTCACAAGAGGTATCTCCTTGCCTCTCAACTTCTTCACTTCGCGACCTTCAATCCTTACTGGTAAGGTCTCAACCGTAAGGTTATCTCTAACTTGCACATCATCCCTTGGAATCACATGAGATGGATCCGAAACATACTTCCGAAGTTGCGACACATGAAACACATCATGCAAATTCGAAAGATGCGGTGGTAAACCCACTCTATACGCCACTGTTCCAATTCTTTCGGATATCTGATACGGACCAATAAACCTCGGAGTCAATTTCTTCGACTTCAACGCACGTCCAACACCAGTCACAGGAGTGACTCTCAGAAATACATGGTCTCCTTCCTGGAACTCAAGGTCTTTCCTACGCTTATCATGATAACTCTTATGTCGACTCTGCGACGCTTTCATCTTTTCTTGGATTAACTTAACCTTTTCAGTAGTTTGATGAACAATTCCTGGCCCCAAAACTACACTCTCACCCGACTCAAACCAACACAACGGAGCTCTACACCTCTGACCATACAAAGCTTCGAACGGTGTCATTCCAATACTAGAATGATAACTATTATTGTACGTGAAGTCTATCAATGGTAGATGACTATCCCAAGTTCTACCTTGCTCAAGTACACAAACTCTCAACAAGTCTTCCAACGACTAAATTGTTCTTTCTGACTGAACATCTGTCTGTGGATGATACGCCAAACTCAACCTCAACTTAGAACCCAAAGCCTCTTGCAAACTCTTCCAAAATCTAGAAGTAAACCTTGGATCTCTATCTGACACAATGCTCGATGGAACACCATGTAGCTTCACAATCTCGCGAATGTAAATCTCCGCCAACTGAGATACAGGAAAACTGATGTTAATCGGAATGAAATGAGCCGACTTCGTCAATCTATCCACAATCACCCAAATAGCGTCATGCCCTCTTGGAGTATTCGGCAAACTCGTCACAAAGTTTATGGATATACTATCCCATTTCCACTTTGGCACATCTAACAGTGTTAACAACCCAGCAGGTTTCTGATGCTCAACTTTAGACTTCTGACAAACCAAACCTGAATACAAAAACTGTGTCACTTCGCGTTTCAACCCAGACCACCAAAACAACTTCTTCAAGTCATGATACACTTTGTAGCTCCCGGATGAATACTCAAGCTACTTCTGTGACTTTCTTCAAGAATCATCTTCTTCATCTCATCATTGTCAGGAATACAAATTCTGCCTCGAAATCGCAACACTCCATGATCATCAACTTTAAAGTCACTATCCTCAGTCTGATTATTGCCAACCATCAAGTCCACAAACTTTACATCCACTTTCTGAGCTTCCTTAATACTGTTCAAAAAGTCACTATCAATCTTCAACATACCCAACTTCACACTCTGAGGTGACAATTCACAAACTAGACTCAGGTCTCTAAACTGTTCAAGTAGCTCCAACTCTTTAACCATCATAGCTAACATGTGTAGAGTTTTCCTACTTAAAGCATCTGCAACAACATTAGCTTTACCTGGATGATAATTCAAACCAAAATCATAATCTTTCAACAATTCAAGCCATCTTCGCTGCCTCATATTTAATTCCTTCTGATCAAACAAGTACTTCAAACTTTTATGATCACTGAACACTTCAAATCTAGAACCATACAAATAATGCCTCCAATAGTAAATATTTGCTTAATGTAATTGATAAGGCCGTACATAAACAAACCAAAACTAATTGTGTCAAAAATTAAACATTGTTGCTAAAAAAAAATTAAACATTGGGAAATGGGTACTATTCTCACAAACGGTTCCATACTTCCTATGTATTTTTTGTCTTTTATGATGTAATGAAAGGGTACAAATGGAAAACCATTAAAAATTGGAACTCTCTCCTATTTCTTCGCCACAACCAAACTAGAGAAATACTCATTCTCTCTCTCTCTCTCTCTCTAACTTCTCTCTCTCCTTTTTCTCTTCTACCAAACATAGTGTAAAATGGAGATAGTTTATGTAATTTTCAACTTTGTTTATTAAGATATTATTTTATGCACGAGTTACGGTTGTTTTGATGATTGATTCTTAAATCTCTTCGTAAAAACTTCATAAGAGACTCTAATCTCACTAATAGTGGTGTATGCATGAGAAAATCAATTTATTATCTCTTTTATATAAATAGAAACAAAAAACTTAAATCATTTCACTCAAACCGTCAGAGTTTCAGTCTTTCAAATGACAATCACTTATCATAGTTCTCTATTTTCTCCTTCCATATCTCACACTCTCGACACCTCTCTTCTCTATCACCATAGTCATCGATCTTCATCATCACTTTGCTGGATAATACACTACAACATTACGCTCGGGGCTGAAAAATAATTTTATTTTTATTAATTTTTTTCATCTATTGCAGGGATAGGGATGGGCGGTGATATCCGAACTCATCGGGGACGGAGATGAGTTTCGATTTCTCATCCCCGCTGGATATGGGTAGGGTAACAGATAAATATATGAGAGTAATGTATGAAGATGAAGAAAATAAAACCCGTTCATACCCCGCCCCGTTGTTATACCTACCTGGTAATAATAAAAATAACAAAAAAAAAATGGAACTATCATAATTACGAGGAGGACGGGGGCTTTAGACTTGGGGCGAGGTCTGTGGGAGAAAAAAGGAAGGATGCTGCAAAATATTCAAAGGGTGCTGACTTTTTATATAATTATTTGTCAAAATGAAATGAAAAGAGACTTAATTATGCTGGACTAGTGTCCTCAAAGAGACAACATGTAAATTCTATGGTGGGTGTTCTTTAAATTTCAAGGTCTTTTCTATTTAGAATTGAGACACAATTTTCTCATCCTAAATTTTTCATCGAAAAATAGATTGATGTGGCAAGGCGAAATCAATATGAATGTTTTTTTTTTTTAGGGAAAATGTTTCACTTGTTTTTCTTTTCGGAAAAAGGAAAACTAATTCATTTCAATAAAAAAACAAGGGACCAATACATGTAAAAATGTCAGTATAATCGCGAGAATTGACATTATATATACTCGGTTTGTTAAATGATGAGCAACCATATTAGTCTCTTATTTAAAAAACTCAACATAAGAGTTCGAACAACAAGTCTCAACTAGATAACAATGTTGTCACTCTATGAGAATTAGACGCATAAGCTACTTCTTTTGAATTTGTAGAAAAAGTGACAATACCTACTTTATTATATTGTGTAGAAAAAAAGGCATCCGAATTGCACTTTAAATATCCTTGAGGAGGGCGAGACCATCTGAGTTAAGCATCACCAACCAGGGCTAAACTCATTTCATGATCAGTGTCGCACTTTGTCCATCTCTCCTCCTATGTGTTTTCCTCTGCATATGATCTCAACTATCCTATCTAATTTATTCTTTTATACCATTAAATTTTTAGGGGTAATGCTAACTATTGTTCCGGATACATTAGTTAAGCAAACAATTTTTTAAAAAATTTTGCATTGAAAACAACAATTTCCTACACTTGTAAGTACTTCCCCGTCCCAAATTGTAAGGAAAAAAAAACTCAAATCACAATTATTAAGAAAACTAAAACATTAAAATTTGGAGTATAGTTTTTTGTGTTTTTTTTTTTTTGGAATATTTTCATGAGAATATGTAAAAATAATTTTCATTGACTATTGATTATGGAGAAAATGGAAGAGGGAGAAAATTAAATGTAATTTGCATTTAATTTCATGAAAATAATCAAAAGTTTTTCTTAAAAAAGATTTTTTTTTTAAAAAAAAATAAGATTAAATATGATAAAAGTTTGTCTTTTTTACTTACAATTTAGGATAAAGAAAATAAATTTTTTTCCTTACATTTTAGGATGGAGAAAGATTTTGATTAAGTTTCAAAAATTTCTTTATACTTGTTTTCTTAATAAAGTAACTCAACGACGCTAGGTTAACATTTTCCAATCTTCAATCTTCAATCTTCCAAAAGCTTCAAAGAGTTGCCGCAAAGATGCTTCTATTGCTCACTTCAAAAAGGATTAAAGTTACTAAATTATTTTATATTGAAGCCAAACTTCAGTACTACTGACTAAAACAGTAAAACTTAGCGCGTAAATTGTTCAGTCTATTGGTATGGGTATCACCGCTAGACTTTTCAAAACATAAAATTCCAACGACAAAAAAAATGAAAAAATGTAATAAACCATCATTTTGGTACTAAAATGTTACTCTCTCTACTTTAACGTGTGTATATGTATACTCCCTCCGTTCTCTTTTAAGAGTCTTTTTAAAAAATTAACACTAAATTAATGATGTGTATGTTTGCACATTTCCTTTCTATTATACACTCTCTTTAATCCATCAATAAATTTCTATTTTTTTGCACACACTTTATCTTTTCAATAAATTTAATATATTTGTAACAAATAATTGTCAGTTATAATCTTTTTCTCCAACAAAATAAGAAAGACAAACAACGCCGCACAAAGATGACGAGCAAAACAACGTCGCACTAAGACGACGAAATCATGAAAACAACGAAACAAATGTGAAAATCACTTATTTTAATAAAAAGAAAAAAGAAAAATGAGTTAGAGGAGTGATTTTGGATAAAAAAATTGACCCTAAATCACTCCTCTTAGATGAATAAAAGAGAAGAAACTAGGGTTTCAATGATAACTAACAAAAGAGAATATCTTTATTTTTTTTCTTATTGTTTCCATAATTTGAGATAATAATATAATTTGAGTTAACTTTTTCAAAAAATATAATTTAAGTTAATAATATATATATATATATAAAACTGATTGTCTTGTGCAATGATTATGATGATGAGATCACGTTGTGGTCCAAATATTACACATTTAATTTTTATTGTTGGTTTGTGAACGAAAGATCCATATCACACATTTAATTTCAATGTAGTAGAACAATTTCTATCGTTCATCTAAATAATTTGATCCATTGTGAGTTGTAACCAGATGACATGAATGATGTCACCTCGCTAGAGCTTCAATTTCTTAAACTAATATTTACGTAAGCACTACTAGAAAAAGCAAAATTAACGAGGGAAATTAGTGACGGAAAAAATGAAATTCCTCACAAATTCCTTGGTCGCAAAATTTAGTGACGGAATTAGAGAGGGATTTCACGTTTTCCCTCACTAAATATCCTTCACTAATTTTTGTTTTTTTAGTAGTGAAGATCCAGATGAATGAATATTTCATTGACTAAGTATTTTATAGTTGTATGTTATTAACTTGAATGTTGTGAGTTTGTTTGCACATTCATCATTTACGTCTTTAGCGATTTTGAATGATGTATTCTATCAATTTGAATGGATAACCCATTTGGGGTTAACTTGGGATCTCGAAATGTGCTCATATCAATGTCCCAAGTTCAATTCCCTCTGATGCCAATTTCGGTGGACAAGTCCATACAAAGTTTTGCTCTGCCTTTCAATAGGACCTTGCAAGTAGACGGTGAAATTAGTCTCTTCAAATTAGTCAGATCGGATACCAAACTTTAAAAAGAAAATTGAATGAATAAATATCAGTTTGTTTTTGTTAAAAAAATTCATATAGATGTAAAGCTTTTGAATGAATGCCATCTATGTGAGTTTTATTTAATGAAAAAAGGACGAGGTCCACCAAATGTTTTACTGAAATTATTTTTCATTTTATTGGTGGTAGAAGAAGTGATAAATTCATTTAAAAATTCACACATTTGTGTTTGAATCCAAGTAAAAATGTTCACCTTAATAGCATGTCAACATTGATATTATCTTTTCTCTTGTTACCACCATTTGAGCTAAGTTTTACGTGCATATTGTTCATTTTTAACATTTATAGCATGGAAAGGAATCTACAAGTGGCGGAGGGAGAAGGGGGCCATTGGAGGCCATGGCCCCCTCTATATTTTTAATAATTTTTTTAATATATTACAACTAAACTATATTAGAATGTTTTATAAAATATATATTAGGTTATGATCCTTTAATTAATTTGATTAAAATGTTCACCATGTTATTAGATTAATTGACAACTAATATCATTAATTTTATATGTTATATTATTTTAAATTGTATCATATGGTCATTTCTACAACTTTTTTTTTTGTTGAGTAGCTTAGCGACTAGAGCCTAGAGCTCACACAATTTAATTGTGGAGAAGTGGAGTGTCCGGGGTTCAAACCCCGACCCCTACGTATAAAATGCAATATCCCTGCCAACTGAGTTAAGTTCACGAGAATTTCTACAACATATTTTAAATGGAATGAAACACAATGATATAACTTTGAAAAATAAAAGACTATTTTAAAATAAAAAAATGAGAAAATTGAAACCTAAAATAAAAACAGGAGATTAAAATATAATTTAGTCCTTCATGGATTTTATTCTCTTGTGACAAAAATCTCATGTCTTTCACACTCGCACAAAAGTTCTTCTATTTAGTCAATTGTCGTTCTCTTGTTGTATTAACCTTTCGATTCTCAAGATAAAGCGGTCATGGTGGTTCGGAATTCGACCAAAAGATAACTAAAGTTTCGCTAAAAAAACATTCCTTGTACTAGGCCTCCGTAAATTTAAATCCCGGCTCCGCGCTGAGGAATTCTTCCATGGTCATAAGACCAAATCAAAAGTGTTTGGACACACACATAAAAAGATGGTCCTTAAAATATTCAATTATTTTTTTATCAATTTCTTTCTTCTTATTAAAAAAATATTTTTTTATGTGTGTGTGACCAAACACTTTTTATTTGGTCATGTGACCATTTTAGAATTTCTCTTCCACGCTTGAAATCTACCATGAAATTATTCCCGCACGTCATGTAGGAAAAAAAAAAGACGAAAAATGAAATTTCCGTTATAAATTATTTAAGCAAGTTTGCGCACGGGAACCCCGCTGCTAAGGATTCTAGCGAACATTATTTTTATGTTAACCATCCTCGTCCGGACACGTGTACCAATTTCAATCCAACGGTTGAAATTGAATTTGCATGTATAACGAGTACAAATTAAAGAACTCAGCATGGGTTGAGTTATCAATTTTTTATTGTTACTTTGTCGGTGTGGCTTTCAAATATTTCTATTATATATTAAGCACTCAAATCCACACACTCTTCTCACACCATTCTTCTTCATTTACCATTGCTTCTTCCTTTTGCAGCTTCTTCTCTTTGGTTCATATGTGATGTGCAATTGTGATCCGTTCTAGTGTATCATACAATTCACAGCATAATATTAATTACTTCCAGTTTATTACTTTGGAATATACATGTTTTTATTGAGGTCTAGGTCATTATTTTTCTTGTTTGAATATATACAAGAAAATATCATATGATATCTTCACCTTTGATTTCTATATCACTTATATAATTAACATGTTAGCTATATAGATCTATGCAATACAGTAATTAAATATCATACTTACAAAATATCAAATTCATACGTTCTTTTTCCTTTTTTCGGTTGGTTGAGAAATCACTGCCATTTTTTTTTCTTCCATTTTTTGTTGAGACATATAATTAGAAAACAAGTATATACATATATGAAGATTAACCGTAGTTTAATGGCCTTTATATGAAATTTTTATGTTCTTTAATTGAAATGGAAATATTTGAGAGCTGGGATATTTTTGATACACTAGCACGGATCACCGTTGTGGGCCACGTAAAAAATAATAGGGTTGGTGTGTCCTTTTCTTAGAAGGTGAACAAATCAGTTTTGGACCACAAATTCAGCTTTACAAATAAGTACAATGGAAGCTTGGAAAAGTGGTCACTGGTATGTGGTGACGATCGATCTTGTACAAACAAAATGCAGGTGCATTTTTTATTTTTTATTTTTAAGGAAAAAATGCAGGTACATTTGGAAACCTATTTTCGACACTGTAAATTTTTGGGGGGTAAAAACTGTAGTATTTCATGTAACGTTAATTTTAAGAAGGAAAAAGGCTGCATCTAACTGTCTAGTAGTAATATACCGTATTCATTAGCAACAAAAATAATGCTAATTTTTGTTGGCAACTAACTTACTCACATAATACATATCCCTAAACCTTTGGTGGTGTGGGAATTTGTGTATTTCAAGATAGCCATAAGGCATGCTAGACAATGCTTTGGGCACTCTGCCTCTTTACCATTGTTGCTCTTTGATGCTCTTATGTTGGATATAAATATAATATGGTGTTACTGTTGATGTTTTTAGTTACACTAATGAAATACAAGAAACATATTGGTGTTAAATTTGGTCACGTATTGTCAGTGGAATAAGAGTTGGTTAACTGTACATATCACACACGTGATATATGGTAAAGGTAAAAAAAGTTGAATTATTATAACTACACTTGGGAAAATGTGTATTTTTCGAAGTGGTTTCTAACTTTCTATGTAGATTTGGTTTTTTCTTTTCCTTGATTTCATAACCTCGGTGTGAAGTTATTTTCTTTGTCCTTTTAATGTAGTGTTGTCTGATTTCTTTTTCTTCTTTTGTTGTGGTGTTTATTTGTTTCAGATTGTTAGACAAGCAACAATTTTTTACAAGTTCAATTAATGTTAGCATCAACTTGTTGATCAATGAGATTCACTAAGAACCGTAGAAATTGATCATTCAAGACAGTTAGGACTACAATGGAAGGAAAGATGTACCCTTAAAAATTTGAACAGTGTTGCAGTCCTATAGTTGGATTTAAATTTAAGACCTCTGGTTAAATTGAACGAGATCAAATTTTATATCTATTATAAGGATTTTTTTAAGAGTTTTATGTATACGTACTATGCAAATAAAATACTGTATTGCAATTTCTAATTTGAAATAAGCATACATGAAGTAGAGTTTGAACTCAAATATTTCAATTCGATCAACTTTAGAGTTCAAATTATAGTTGAGCTACGTATCCATCCCCTATAAACATCATGATAAAGATATTCAAGTTCAGCTCTTTTTACTACTAATTTTTTTCTTATCAAATTATTAATAAATAACAACTAATAAGTAATATTTATCATTTAAAAATGTTTTCCCCCTAGATTACCCATCAACCAATCATAATTAGCAATCTAAGGAAATTTTCAAGTGAAGTGAAAGTTCATTTGTGGATACCACTTGCAAATTTGTTAATATGGTTAATTATTTTTCTACTCTATGAATCGGCCCCGTTTAGCGTACGTGAACTTTACAGGTCTCTTACGGTACGAGAGCACCTTTTTTTTCTGCTTTGGTCCACTAAAATAAGTAATAACCTTTGATTCTAGGTGTTGTACAATCCTTACCTAGTGTAGCAGGTCAAAGGTAATTAAATAATTCTCACAATAATTTCACTCAAATATTGTTGCTATTAATATTAAGAGGCAATTTAGGAATTCATATTAACTAAATCATTGTTTTATTCCATTGAAACTTGGATCTGCATAAACAATGGCTCTGTTTGACAAGTCTCAAAAGATAGTTTATAACGGATAGTTTATAAACTCGTCTAACAAAAAGAAAGTTATGTTTAGTAATAGTTTCTCCACAACGAGCTTATAACTTATTTTTCAGACGTTATTTTAAATAGTGTTCGAGCTTATAGCTTATTATTTTTTCTTTCAATTTTACATTTATTACTTTATCTAAAATTCATTTTTACCCATTACAATTTATTATAATTTAAAACAATATATAATATAGTTCCGTATTAGTATAATTTAAGCCAATACTGTCAAAAAATATATATAATCCCGTAATAAATTTCCTTGTGTTTTTTTACCCTTATTATTTTGGGTACGGAAATGTGTAATATACACCTTACGTTGTGTTTTTTTTACATTTTTTTATAAAAATTTGTTTTACGTCTATTTATCCATTTTGTTGCTAATAATGTCTATAATAATTTTATTGTTTTATAAAGTATAAAATTTAATTCTCTAAATTAATAAATATAAATTAATTTTTGTCATGAATTATTTGGTGACAAAAAGTCGAAGAATTATTTTAGATGGTCTAAAACAAAAATTTAACATATCTTGATTAATCATTGAACAGTGAACCTAGGGGTTTAGGTCATATCCAAGTAGTTTAAGTCAAAGATTCTTACCGTTAAGGAAAGAGTTGTGAGATTTATTAGTTATTGAACATTCATCGAAGTACTTCCTGTATAAGATTCTTATTGTTAGGGTAAGAGTTGAGAGTTTGAATATCTCGATTAATCATCAAACAGTCCTCCCAGTAGTTTATGTCCAAGATTTTAGGTACATATATAAGAAAGTCAATGTGACAAAATATTGAAAATTCATGATTATTTAAAAAATATAAACATGAATGTAGTCTTCTATTAAATAAATTTTTATTTTACATGCAAAACACCGTTCAATGTTTGCATCGTTCTCGTTGCAGATTTTAAATGCTTACCCTTTGTCGTTTAGGCAAGTTTCAGTCGATAAACAAACATACTTCCT
>Ga0228710_1010765_pt1 | contig 12097 bp, 10 predicted proteins | sample MedpolnodulmetaG_FD_177995 | JGI IMG/M metagenome (GOLD analysis project Ga0228710, IMG submission 177995) | Root nodule microbial communities from Medicago polymorpha collected in Santa Monica, California, United States - pink nodules | ecosystem: Host-associated > Plants > Roots > Nodule...
ACACAAAGGAAGCTTTGGATCCTTCCAATGATTCAATCTCACTACCCAAGGTGTTTACAATGTTTATCCCAACCCTAGAGACCCTCCCTACAAAGGTACTCAACTCTCAAGTTCCCCCCTTTGTGAACCCTAGGCCTCTAGCTTCAGCTCTCCTTCAAAAAATGTTGCAGAACCACTTAAATACTAGTTACTACAGACCAAAATCGCGTCACGGTTCTGTAAAATCGCGGCACGATTTTGTCTGAACAGCCGTTGTGACTAGTACCTTTCAAGTGAAACTTAGTGAGGAAGTAGTTTAATCGCGTCACGATTTCCCAAATCGTGTCACGATTTCCCAAATCGTGTCACGATTTTCCATCTCAAACTACCCTGCTCCCTGCCTATCCAATCGTGTCACGGTGCTAGAAATCGTGACACGATTTTAGGTTTTCCTGCAATCTCAATTTGAAGCCAATATACAACAATACCCTTATTTTAATCCACTAATAAATAATAATAAAATAGATCCTGATTTTTTCTCTCACTATAAATGACGATTTTTTAGGAGATTTCTTACCGTTCATGAAACCACCCTCCACCACCTTTCTTCAACCTAAGGTTACCTTCAACAACCACAACCGACTGCAATTTTTCTTCCCCGATCATCATGGAAAAGTTTGTAATCCCTTGGTGTTGTGTTAACGAACATCCCCCAACCTTAGATTCAAACAAAAACTCATCAAAAACTGCACCAACCCACATAAACCCTAATCCAGATGGTACCCAGATCAAGGCAAAAAAATCCAAAAGCTCAACCATAATCCCATGGTCTTGTCTCCAAGAAACCAATTCAAACCTAATTCAAAACAAAAATCAAGATGATGCCCCTATTAAGCATGAAAAAACCTTCGCTCGGGCTATGACCCATTTGTGCGATATTCCTTCTTCTCATCTCCCCAAACTGGTGCTTAAAGGCAACAACTTATAAATATCAATTCCAAAAAAAGAATATCTTGCAGGATTAGAAGCATGCAAACACAACCTTCATGCAAGGATCATCTGGCAAAAAGGAGCTACTCCTCTCACCATCCTTGCCTTGCGTAACAAACTTGCTCCAATCTGGAAGGATTTGAGTAAGTGGGGAGTGATCTCACCAGGTAAGGGTTTTTATGAATTTGCATTTTAAAGCTTAGAAGATGTTAGAAGAGTAAGAACTGGCGCTTCTTGGAATTTAAACACTGATATTTTAAAATTGTTTGCTTGGTCAAAAGACTTCAACTCTAGTTTGCAGCAAAGCAATTCTGCTCAGGTTTGGGTCAAGATCTATGGATTATCTCAAGAGTATTGGAGACCTAAGATATTGTTTGCCATAGCTAGCATTGTTGGCACCTCCATATGTACTAACTCACCTTCTACAAAAACCCATGCTGACAGAACCTTTGGACAGTTTATCAGAGTGTTAGTGGATATGGATGTCACTCAAACCCTAAGATACAAGGTTATGGTGGAAAGAAAAATTTATGCCTTCTTTATGGAATTGGACTATGAGAATTTTCCAGACTTTTGCACCTATTCTAAGAAGATTGGACACTATGTTGAAATTTGCAAGAGCAAGAACAAAGAAGATGCAATAAAAGATGTAGGGGGTAACAAGAAACTCAATAAAGAAGCAAGAAAGAAATTCATTATAGAAAGACATGGCAGGAAGGAATTGGGGAAGAATACTAAAAACTTATTGACAAAGCAGCATACAAAGCAGGTGATACTGCTTAGAAAGACAAAGCTAGTTCTAGTGGTACCAAAGAAATGGAAACAATACATCAGGCTAATATGTTTGATGTTTTAGCACAAAATGATGGGAACACAAATAAAGGATTGCAACCTGGCTCTGTTGTGTCAATGATGGAACAAGATCAGATACTAGAAAATGAGATAAATGTTGAGCTAGTGCTACAAAAGTCCAACACAAATAATGAAGAAATAATGGAAGATTCTAGGTCACAAGACTCTGAATATGTTGAAGCTACACAAGTATTTTCAAAGGCCAATGAGATGCAGATGCAAGTAAGGGATGTCAATGATTTGCAAGTAGCTGAGGATGAGGCTATCAGAAGAATTGAATTTGAGAATAAGAATAAAGTTTTCTTGGACCACTCATGGGCTAATATAGTCGAAGATGAGGAGGCTGAGCAAAATTTACTAAGGCAATTAGAAGATGCTGACAACTTGGAGGTACCATGTAATGAAAATGAGTTTCAGGTAGTTAATAGATCAAAAAACAAAAAGAAAACACCAGTGAAAAGCAGTTATAACACTAGAGCTAAAACTGTTAATCCAAAGTCTTTCAGATGAATTTCCTTTATTGGAACATAAGGGGTATTTCCAACACCCCATCAAGATTGGCCCTTAGAAGGTTGATTTCAAAAAATAAGCCTGATTTTATTTTCTTGGCTGAGCCTTGGATGAAGTATGAAGATTTCCCTGCTAATTGGTTTAGTAGGCTTGGTTTTAAATTATTCTCTATGAATCATAGGGAAAAAAACATACCAAACTTGTGGTGTTTTTGTTCTTTCAGTTCAATCATGTTACCATCAATATAGATGATCAACAAGTCACTTTCTCTATTCCTTTCAAAGATGAGTTACTTTTCTTCTCTACCATTTATGCTTCAACTAACTACTTGAAGAGAAAGCAATTGTGACACACTCTACCTTAGAATCAAGCTCGTCACAATGTTGCATGGAGTTTTATAGGTGATTTCAACTCAATTTTAGGTGCTCATGAGCACCTTGGAGCTTTCAATCCTGCAAGACCCCCTATTTTAGATTTTCACCAATGGACTGACCAATTTGATCTTGTTCACATTCCCACTAGAGTAGCATTCTATACTTGGGACAATGGAAGGAATAGAAGGCATGCTAAAAGAAGATTGGATAGAGCTATATGCAACCAAACTCTCATTGATTCATGTTCATCAATTTCTTGCATCACATTAACCAAACAAAACTCTGATCATTTCCCTATCTTACTGGACCTCAAAATAGATGACCTGCAATTTGTTTCTAGTTTCAAGTTCATGAGTATGTGGTCAGAACACAAAGATTGCAGAAAATTCATTGAAGATTTATGGCAAGAGCAAGTGGTTGGGAGCTCTATGTTTATCCTAACATCAAAACTGAAGAATTTGAAAGCTAAATTAAAAGTTAGGAACAAAGAAGTATTTGGAAATCTTGACACTTATGTTGATGAAGCTGGAGCTAACCTAAACCACATCCAAAACCAAATCCAAACCTTAGGACACTCTGACCAACTTGCAAACCATGTTCAGTTAGAAGATGCTCTTAAAAAACAAAATTCATTATGGGGAGAAAAAGCAAAGTTGAAATGGCACATTGAAGGTGATAGAAACTCCAAATTTTTTCATAGACTGACAAAAAATAAAAACAAAACCAAATTGATATCATCTCTCATAAATGAAAATGAAATTATCATTGATCCCTCCCTCATAAATGACTAAATTGTTTCTTATTATAAAAATTTGTTTTCCTCTAACTTTGTTTTGCAAGATAGGTTTTTTATGGAAGAAGTAATCCCTACTCTTGTGGATGAACCAGTAAATGCCTTGCTCACCAAGATTCTTCTAGAATGGAGATTAAACATGTTGTTTTTGATTTAAATAAGGATAGTGCTCATGGCCCTGGTTGTTTTGGAGCAAGCTTCTATCAAACCTACTGGGATATTGTGCAAAATGAAGTGGTGTCTGCAGTTCTTGAATTATTCACAACTGGATGGATGCTTCCAAATTTCAACTCAAACACTTTGATTCTCATTCCTAGAAGTCCAGATTATGATTTTATTGAACAGTACATACCCATTGCCTTAGCTAACTTCAAGTTCAAAATAATATCTAAAATTCTTGCAGATAGGCTTTCCATCATTCTCACTAACATAATGTCTAAGCAGCAAAAGGGCTTTATTAGGGGCAAAAATATCAGGGATTGCATTGCTTTAACCTCAGAAGCATTCAATTTGTTGGATAAGAAAAGTTTTGGAGGGAACTTAGCTTTCAAAATTGATGTAACCAAAGCCTTTGATACTCTAAGCTGGGAGTTTTTGATTTTTGTGCTCAAAACTTTTGGTTTTAACTGTAAATGAAGTCAACATGGATTTTTTTTTCTTCTAAGAGAGGGGTGAGGCAGGGAGATCCACTATCTCCTCTTCTTTTCTGTCTTGTAGAAGAGGTCCTAAGTAGAGGAATAACCAAGGTGGTGAATGATGGACAAGTTAATCTCATTTCAGGGTCAATAAGCTTACAAGTTCCTTCACATTGCTTTTATGCTAATGAGCTTATGATTTTTTTGCTAAAGGAAGTCATCAAGTTTACAAGCTCTTAAAAATTTGTTCAATAGATATGCTATTTGTTTTGGTCAGATTGTCAATGCTAGAAAATCTTACATATATGCAGGTGGAGTTTTTCAATCCAGACTAAACCATATTGTTCAAATGTTGGGCTTCAATATAGGTAGCTTGCCTTTCACTTATCTGGGAGCACCAATCTTCAAAGGAAGACCAAAAGTTGCTTATTTTCAACCAATAAGACAAAGTGAAAAACAAATTGTCTTCGTGGAAAGCTTCCCTCCTATCAATGGTTGGAAGAATTCAACTTATCAAATCAGTGATTAATAGTATGCTACTTCTAACCATGAAAATATACTCTTGGCCTATCTCTCTAATCAAGGATATAGAGAAATGGATCAAAAAATTTATATGGAGTGGTGACATTACAAAAAGAAAAATGTTGACAGTTGCTTGGAAAAGAGTCTGTTCAGATTATGATGAAGGTGGTTTAGGGATCAAATCTCTGATATGTCTGAATGAAGCAACAAATTTGAAACTTTGTTGGGAGCTATTACACTCTGAAGAACAATGGGCCAATTTGTTGAGAAGTAGGACTTTGCGAGGGAATCACTACATAAATCATCCCATATTCTCATCTATTTGGAGTGGAATCAAACACGAATATTCAACAATAAGAGAGATTTCTAATTTGGTAATGGTATTCAAGTGAATTTCTGAAAGGATGCTTGGTGTGGAATGGTGTTAGTTGGTCACCATCAAATACATGAAACGATAATGAACTGCTTGGCCCCCAAAGTCAGTGATTACATTGAACATTCTCAGTGGAACCATTGTTATTTTTTTACGCACTCTCTCATTACAAACAATTGTCAATTTTCTAAATATTGTGCACATCTTTTTAATTGTCAATTGTCTCAAATTTGTTCTTTAACTTTGCGCTTGAAATTTTAACTTTTCTTGAAACCATTGTTTGTAACAATATTTTGTTTAAATTTGAAGATAACAAAAAAACAAACTTTGTTTTAAAAAAAACAAACAAACTTGTATTTCAAAAAAAAACTTTAGTTTTTCAAAAAGATTGCATTAATTAATTTTATTGAAAAAGATAAGAGTAATTGACAAAGAGTATAATTGATATCGTACCCCATAAAATATCAAAAGACAGTTAAATAAAAACAAAAAATTGACTTAAAAGACACTTGAAAAGAAAGACAGGAAGTATTTTGTAACCAAGCAGCTCATTCTTAGATAAAATAATAGAGCACTCTTTTTTATAAAAATTAAATAAAATAAATACTCGAGCACATGAGAGGCGTGGAAACTAAAAAATTTAAACAAACAACCGGTTCTTAGACCAAAGATAAAATACTAGAGCACTTTCGTTTTTTGAAAAAATAAAATAAAATACTTGAACTGATGAGAGGCGTGGAAACTATAAAATTTAAACAAACAACAAGTTCTTAGACCAAGATTTTCCTAAAAAAGACATAAAATCTTAGACAAAGATAAAATATTACTCTCTACGTTCTAAATTATAAGTCGTTTTAAAAAAAATTGTCTCAAATTTTGAGTCAATTTACAATCATCTATTTATTACTCTCTCTACTTTCAATTCTTTAATTTATATTTCTCATATCATTTATTAAGGACAATTTTCTAAAACAATTCATAATATTTCCTTAAAAAAACAACTCATAATTTTTTTTTACATATATAATTAATTATTCTTAATACATTTGAAATGTCCAAAACGTCATATAATTTAAGAGAGGAAGCAAAACACACGAGAGACGTCGAAACTATAAAAATTAGGGTTATGCTAACAAGTGTCTTTAAGACAAGGACACTTGTTAAGGATTGAAGAAATGAAATAATTATTAAATTTCATGTAAAAAAAATTGTCTTATAATCTTTTAGTAAATTGAATAAATAATTTCCAAAATAAAGTTGCTACTTTAAACTTGTTATCAAATGTCTCTAGAACATTTGTTAGCCTTTCCTTAAAAATTAAACTAACTACCACCATATTCCACTAACAGCTGCCCTAGACTCATTGTCCCGTTGACCATTCAGAAATTGAAGAAGACACTCAATCATGTGACACTCCACCGAAGAATATTTAATGTGACACGACGTGCCTACTCAAATATATGCTATCTTTTACTCTATTCCTTTTTAAATAATAGTCCTTTAAAATTTATATATGATTATTAAAAAAATATTAATCGTATTGATTTTGATGATAAAATTAGTATCATTTACTAATTTTTTTTTGTTAATTATAGTTAGTAGAGTAGTTATGTTGTATGAAATTCAATAAATAAAGGTATAATAATGAAAAAAGTAATAAATGATGCATTGATATTCTAAAGTGATAATTATTTTTTAAAAAAAGAAAATGGGAAATAAACAATTATGGTGAAACAGAAATATCAATCTTTCTGAATAACATTTTAATTTCATTCATTTCGATTTATTAAGGCCAATTATTAATTTGAGGGGGCAATTTTCTCTATTATTTAACCTTCTACCGTGTATCTCGTGTCAATGATTTTCTCTATGATTTATACTGATATTATATTCTGCAGGAGTAGGTGACACACACATTGACTTATTTATATACATTATATTTCATGATTTTTTGTTAATTAATCTTTTCCCAATGAACAGGCCAGCCCTGTGCAAGTACAACAAGGCTCTTGGCACATGGCCTTAAACTTAGAGGTGTCTCAAAATTTTAAAAAGTGAAACTTTTGTATTTACGGTCGAAATTCGCCACTAAATGTCATTTTCCGTAGGTAAAAGTTTGAAAGACAACAATTTTGCATCAATTATGCATTATTCATAGATAAGTGCATATTTGTTTGTAGGTAAAAGTCATGTTTAAATCATTACTCATATATTTAACAAAAGCTTAGTTGTCTGTCACCGTAAGTGATGTTGTATTTTTTTGTTCAAGTCTTTTCAAATGAAAAATATTCATATGGCCTCCGAATTGTTGGGGACGGCCCCACCAATGAAACTTAGTTCAATTGGTGTTTTGGACTAGGCCATAACCCCTATCACCGGTTTAATATATGACGGTTCACTAACCTATAATCTTCATAGTACAAAAGTGTGTCTCGACCAATCTGAGCCATTTATATGATCTCTAACGAACTATTATTTATGTCGCCGGATTTTACGGGGTCATAGTTATAGCCACTATATAAGTATCAATCCACACCATATTTAAGGTACGATCACATTTTCATCATTTTTCTCGCACTTTCCTTCCTCATTTCCCACACCAACTTGAGCATTAGAGTATAACCTGTTTTGCAGGTCCCTTTCATCTCATCGGAGAACTACGTCAACCATATCAGAGAACTACTTCCACCGCGTCGGAAATCACTTCTCACGAGTAATTTCATTGATTACTCATTGTCCTAGTCCACTCCATAACATTGGTTTTAGAAGGAGGGGATCACTTTATCAATTCTTCTAAATTTCCAAAATTTAACCACCATAACTATTTTTCGTTAGTTTTTTTTATGGCTGGAACTCGTTCTCATTCCAATATTATTGTCGTAGGCACTTCAGAGCACAATGTTGAGACTCCTTTCCGGTGTGCAAATTTTGCAACATCAGATAGATCTTGTTCTTTCTTCGGTGATTGAAGGCAACGCGAACACCATCGATTCTTCGATTAACAAAGATTGTGGTGTCACTTTCATTTTTATAGTCCATGGAGAACGTTGCACCACCATTCTTTCTCCTGTATACCAAAGGGAAACTCTTCCACCTCAATTTAGTCAAGAAATCCCGCAAATATCAATGATTTGTCCATCATCGGTTCCATCGCCTCCTTTCGTTTCGTAGAACGCGCAAAACCAAAATTACCAGGTGCAGTTCTTCCAACATATGGTAGCTATATCCGGTCTTGCAACATATGATAAGTTCACAAGAGTGCATAAACGTTGAATTTAGAAGAGAAAAAATGGGATTAGAAATCCCCTACCATCAAGAGATATCACAAAACTCGACAAGTCAAACTAATGTCGGTTTCACAAGTCACTCGAAGGTTTACCAAGTCAAAGTAAGTGATTATTTCTAACTAAAAGACGCAATCGAAGAACTGATCAGGAAGTGGAAGCTCATGATGTTTACCAAGGAGGAAAACAACAAGAGCAAGAAGAAGAAATTTAGGGATTCACCGAGGAAACCGTCTCGCCAAAATGAGTCTTCGAGGAAAAAGAGGTCCCTCATCGCGATGAGACCTCGCTGCAGAAAATCATTTATGTTCTCACGAACAGAGAAAAGGAGGACTACGACAAAAAAATAGAGCAACATAAGGGCAAACACCCTTTCATCGACTCAATTATAAGGGGATTCCAAGAAATAGGTTCAATGGGTAATAACAAGTCATGAAGTGATATAACATGCTATGATAAAACTAGAGAAGCATGATTATTGCAGCGATAGCATGATGAGATAATAAAAACTCTTAATGAGATCTATATTCTATATGGAGTGGAGAACATATCTACATTAGTACTCTTGACAGACTCGCATATACAAATGTGAAACATAGATCAATTCCTATGGGATTTTGAGGCAGAATACCTAGATCGTTCTTTAAAACTATGATAAAAGTGCATGTCCATAAACATATAGGCTTTTAGAATACACATTAGGAAAAGGTTGTGTGTGGGTTCTATGTCTGAGATAAAGTTCAATACTACGAGCAACTCTTGTTAATAAAAATTTTGCTCGCTAAGCAGAGGTTCAATTTCTAGGTGACACCTTTGTTTCTTAGCAACCTTGTAGAAATGTTTGACGTTATTTCTGAAACCATTTTTTAAATTTAAGTGAGATTGCTGGAACATGTTGAAGATGATATTGCCTTAGTTATAAGTTTGTGTTTGCTGATGTCTAAATAGCTAGGTTTATTTGTTTATTTGATGATGTTTTCTATGTTGATTAGCTTTAGCTTATAAACTTGTTAAAGCACCTAACAAACCACGTCTCATTGTATCAAGTGATTCCTTAATGTCTTGTATGTTATCATGTATAGGAAAATCCTTCAGTGAATTGCTTGTTTCGATTCATGATTCATTGATTCATGTCAAGCATTCCTTCTGTTCATTTTCCTTGTGTCACTCCTTTTGAATCGAGTCAAGTTTTTCTAAATAGTATCACAATGAATCTATTCACAGTTTTATTGAATCGAATCATGTGAATCGATTTACAAAAACTATGAATCAATTCAAATGTTGACAACATCAATTTTTCTTTCTTCCCTGCCTGAATCGATTCAAATTTCAGTGAATCGTATAAAAAAAACTTTCTGACTTTGATTGATTCGATTCATAAAAGTTTGAATCGTATCAATCTTCATCCGGGGATATTTGAATCGATTCAAATAGTGTCTGATGCGTATCCCAAATAGTGCAAGCCATAACCCTTTGAAGGTATCTAAGCACGGGGTTATGGATATTACTAGCCTTATTGGAACAAGAATTATATTGCTCTAGCCTGGTGATACTCTTCCAAAAGACAACGGTGTCATAGTCGGTCGGCTTTAAAGTGTGATCCCAAGAGTCATGAATGTAGCCCGCATTTGCGAGGCCTAAATCATTGCAAAAATGTTCCAAAGACATCTCGTAATCAACATTTAAAATCCGGAAAGAGACTCTATGATTGGGGTTGTCCGACTTCGACCTATCCTTAGTGAAGGAAAGTGAGCTCAAAAACTCATAGGTGAAATTTTCAAACCCCCGCAAAGGCCTCAACATCTCGACCCAACCTAGGTTATTCAACAGCCTAACCACATTATCTCTAATACCTAGAGTTATCATAGAATTTCTATCAGGGTACCTACAAGCATGTATAGGTTTAGAAACAAGAGTTTTATACCTATCACGTTGTTCGGCATCTTTGAATTCGATGTCGTGGTTCTAGACTGTTGTTTTCTTCCTCCCTGCACCACTTCCTGAGCTTTCAACCTCCTTTCATTATCTCTTTGAAGCCATTGACCTAGTTTGAATTGGATTGGTTTGAGTGAGGGTTAGGTTTTGGTAAGATTTTGTGTAGGAAAGGTGGTTTTAGTGATGGTTTTGGGTTTTAAGTAAGAAATTTGAGTGTTGTGGTGAGGATTGATGAAGAAATTGGGGTTTTTGGGTTAGCGTTTGGGGTTACACGAATTTGGTGAATTTAAGATTGGGGTGGATGAATGTTGTTTTTGATGGGTGGATTGGGTTTTGGATGAAGTTTAGAGTTGATTTGGTTTAGAAATTTTGTGATTTGGTAAAGTTTGGAGAGAGTTATGGAGGTTTGAAGGTGGAGGTTATGGAGGTTTAGAGAAAGAAATTAAAGATGAGAGAGATTGTGTTGTTTGAATGAAGGAAGAAGAAGGAAAAAAAATTGGCTATAGGGGGGTAAGGGTCGCGCACGGCCGTGCCTCCACAGGCACGGGCCGTGCCACTGGCTCTAGTTTTTTGTGTTTTAGAAAGCTATGGGGACAGACACGGGCCGTGCCACTGCGAATAAAAGATAATGGCTTCAATTTTTTTCGTTTTTCTCATCATCATTGGACAAATACCTACAAAACAAACAAAATAAAAGCAATTATACCCGTGGGTTGCATCCCACGAAGAGCTCGTTTATTGTCATTAGCTTGACGATTGAGAGATTTCTCTACCCTATACTCATCCTTTCAATAAGGGACAACGACATCAAACTGACACTTTCTCCCAAGTCACACATGGTTTTTTCTATAGCCTTGAATCCTGTGACACATGGTATGGAAAAACTCCATGGATCCTTAAGTTTAGGTTGCAATTTGTCTCGAATGATTTCAATAAATTTCCTAAACTGCTCATCCAACTTGGACTTATCAAACCCTTGTGGGAAACAGAGTTTTGGCTTATATGGTGGTGGTGCGTTAGGCTTTTCACTCTCTACTACAACTTTCTTACTTTGTGGCTTTTCACTCTCTACCTCAACCTCAATTGTCTTGGTTTTCACAATGGGGTCCTCTAATTGCCTACCTTTTCTAAGTGTAATATCAATCATTTGACCTTTTGGGTTAGCTTCAGGTTGGCCTGGAATGATTCTGGAGGTTTGTGAGGAAGAGGCTACTTGTTGGGCTACTTGAGAGATTTGAGTCTCTAGCATTTTCTGGTGAGTACAAATAGAATCCACTTTTGATGAAAGCTTAGCAAGAGAGTCCTTCAAAAATCCAGTTTGATTTATAAGTTCTTGGTTTTGCTTGGATAGACCTATTAGAAAATTTTCTAGCAAAAGTTCCAAGTTCGATTTTTGAGGGACTCTTTGGTTGTTTGCATAATCGGGTGGTGTTGTTTGTTGTCCAAAAGGAATTTGCAGAGTTTTATAAAAGTTTTGATTTGGCCTCATTCCTTGATTATATTGAGCATAGTTTACTTGCTCAAGACTTCCAACAACACTACCTAGTTGGCATTTAACACTAGTATAACAAAACATTCCATAAACTTTACAAGGTGGCAAAACAGGGGCAGGTGTGACAACACTAATAGTTAAATTATCAAATTTTTAAAGAGAAGTGCGTCCACCTTAGCATCCAAATGATCAAGGACAGCAGTCCATACAAAAACAAATTATTATTATTTTTTCCAGAAATTTTGGTTTTTGTATGGCCTATTAGGGGGGTTTTTTGAAAAAAAAATTATTTTATAGGGGGTAAATCAAAAAAAATATTTTACAGGGGGTAAACCTGGAAATGACCTATATTACGGGG
>Ga0228710_1010766_pt1 | contig 12097 bp, 7 predicted proteins | sample MedpolnodulmetaG_FD_177995 | JGI IMG/M metagenome (GOLD analysis project Ga0228710, IMG submission 177995) | Root nodule microbial communities from Medicago polymorpha collected in Santa Monica, California, United States - pink nodules | ecosystem: Host-associated > Plants > Roots > Nodule...
ATATTTGTTTCTGTTTGTGACCTAGGCTCGTTTCAGTCGTCATTCAAGCGTACTTCCTAGTTGACTAGGTTTCTGAAGGGATAGTTTGTCAGATCGACTTACCAATCAGATTCCGATCTGAAAAATTCTAGTTCCTACTTCCTTCTTACTCTATTAAGGTCATATTCAATGATCTGATTGATTATATTTGTTTTCGTTTGTGACCTACACTCGTCGGACTAACGTACTTCTCAGTTGACTAGGTTTCTGAAGGGATAGTTTGTCAGATCGACTTACCAATCAAATTCTGATCTGAAAAATTCCAGTTCCTACTTCTGTCTTACTCTATTAAGGCCATATTCAATGGTCTGATTGATTATATTTGTTTCTGTTTGTGACCTAGGCTCGTTTCAGTCGTCATACAAGCATGCTTCCTAGTTGACTAGGTTTCTGAAGGGATAGTTTGTCAGATCGACTTACAATCAGATTCTGATCTGAAAAATTCCAGCTCCTACTTCCTTCTTATTCTATTAAGGTCATATTCAACGGTCTGATTGAGTATATTTGTTTCCGTTTGTGACCTAGACTCGTTTCAATCGTCGGACAAGCGTACTTCCCAGTTGACTAGGTTTCTGAAGGGATAGTTTGTCAGATCGACTTACCAATCAGATTTCGGTCTGAAAAATTCCAGTTCCTACTTCCTTCTTACTCTATTAAGGTCATATTCAACGGTCTGATTGATTATATTTGTTTCTGTTTGTGACCTAGGCTCGTTTCAGTCGTCATTCAAGCGTACTTCCTAGTTGACTAGGTTTCTGAAGGGATAGTTTGTCAGATCGACTTACCAATCAGATTCCGATCTGAAAAATTTCAGTTCCTACTTCCTTCTTACTCTATTAAGGTCATATTCAACAGTCTGATTGATTATATTTGTTTCCGTTTCTGACCTAAACTCGTTTCAGTCGTCAGACTAGCGTACTTCCCAGTTGATTAGGTTTCTGAAGGAATAGTTTGTATGATGGACTTACCAATCAGATTCCGATCAAAAAAAAATCAGTTCATACTTCCTTCTTACTCTATTAAGGTCATATCACTTATAACTTGAAATCATTTAAAAAGAATTTCTATTGCTCTAATAAATGCACCATTTTTATCAACATAAGTTGTCTAATAAGTATTCTATTCTTGAAAAATGGATTTCTATTGCTCTCTCGTTAATTATTCTACTTTTCTAATAGAATCTTTTCTATAGTAATTTGTTTCAGTATGTGTTAGTTACTGCATTTTTCCACGTTACTTAGCGAAAATAAAAAATTTAGTTTCATATTTTGTATGTTATTATCTTTTGTTACAATTTTAAGGGTGTATAAATACTTTTTCGAGACCTTCTTAAAAAAAATACTTTTTTGAGACCCGTCAAAATATACCTTTATGAGAATTTAGTTTTTGGTTTGTTATTAATTAAAGTTAATTTTATATATGTAATTTGTTCGAATTCATAATCAGTTTTAGTTTGTATAAAATTTATATGGGTTTGGGATGAACAAGATTGTTGGGACGAATTTCTTAATTTATATAAATTCGAATCGTTGGATTGCATTCGGTTATGTGCTCTGACCGTTGTTGAAGTCACAAATAAAATGTTTTTTGTTCAAGAATTTGTGTTTAAATCTCAAATTTCAGTGTTAAAATGGCTTGAATTAGTGGTTTTCATGTTTTGAGTTACGTGGGTCTTCAACCGGGTGGAACTGACCCATATGAAGGTTGAAGACGAAATAAAAAAAAAGGAAAAATTTTGAAAGAAAAAAAAAGGAAAAAAAAGTGTGAAGGTGACACATTATTTTGGTTCTCATTAATTAAAACTGCTTTGACTTTAAGATCTTTGTAAAGAAATTTCAAAATTGAAAAATCTGAAGACATCAGGAATCAAACCATGTACATGGTTGTGCAAAATTGAAATTGTAACCACTGTGTCATCCATTTTTTTATGTCTAGAATCGAAATATATTATATATGTATGTATGTTATATTTACATTTTTTTCTTTTAAAACATCATTATTAAATATAATATTAACATACGAGTCAGGATCCGTTGACACCAGGTGTAAAACGACTTACACCAAATCTCAACCGTTAAATTTAATTGATCGCACAGTTCAAACTATATCAACCTAACAACAAATAAAACACAATACACGGGATTTTATTTGAAAACTCCTCTCTTTAATCATCTGCGTTACAGCAGCAAGGAAGAAACCTTCAAATTCTACATAATCATTGTCAGTTTTGATTTTCTATAATATTGAGTGCCACTTCATTGTTCTTTGAGATTTAGGCCAACACACGTTTAATTGAGGTGACAAACCTAAAATAATCGTAAAATAATTAAGGTATCCAAAGGTTGGAGTAGTTTTTTTTTACTATGACAAAATCCTGATCTATTATCATGGCACCGATTGGAATTTCTTTCTAATCAGTTTTATGGTGCTAAATAAAAGCAATAGGAAGAAGAAAGAAGGAACGAGATCCTGTGTATTCTGTTTTATTTGTTATTACGTTGATATAATTTGAACTACGCGATCAATTAAATTTAATGGTTGAGATTTGGTGTAAGTTTTTTGACTTACACCTAGTGTCAACGGATCCTGACTCCATACATAATATGCAAGTAATCAAATTATATATATTTTGTTAAATTATATATATTTTTAATTTATATACAAAACACCGTTAAATATTTACACTGCATCCGTTGCAGACTTTATATGCTTATATGCACGTAATCAAATTTTTCTACTACAACAGTTTTTTTCCTTATTTTCTACTATAATAGTTTTTTTTAGAAGTTTGTTATAGATTTTTTTGAACAATATCCAATTGCTCCACTAAGGTCGTTTTGAACGGTCAGATTGATTGTACTTATTGCCGTTCAGATTCTAACCACATTTTAGTCATCGGACAAGTGTAGTTCCTTGTTGACTAGGTTTATGTAGGGATAATTTGTCGGATTATTTAACATCATTTCTTTTTTAAATTTTATCATTAATGTATGTGCGTTCATATAAATTTTATTTAGCTTTGTGTCTATGTAAGACTTTCTCTACTTAGAAACCCAAAATTAAATGAATTAAATCATTTAATACTCACAATTCAAAACAGTTAATAATAATTAAATAGAATAAAATTCCTAGAAATAAACAATTGAATGCGTGGTGCAGTTGGTGATGTAAATGTCTTACTATGTAATAGGTCCCCTATTTGAGTCATGCATTATACATTTTTTTTTTATTTTTTTGTTTTTAAACTCATCTTCTTCGCCCGTAGATTGTAAAACGGGTTTTTTGCCTTGCGTTCTGACCCGACCGGATCTCCTTTGATACTCAATGAAATTCAACGAATTTTTCGTAGTTTTGACCAGAATTGAAAGGTATGAAAAAAGCACAAGTTTATTTTGCAAATCCACAGTCCAATTACATATTATATTTTTTTGGGTTCTTAAAAAAAAAAACGAATTTAAAAATGTGCATTTTTTCTACATCCATTAAAACCCACGTCAATTTCAGAATTAATTTTTCTCACGAGAAATCTCAATGTGTACAACAACCAATGAGTTATGGATAAAACTGAAACGATTAATAATTTGAACAATGGGTTTCTTCAAACTTTTAATATATTTATACAAATTTAATAACCGCAACATAAGAATTGAGAGATGAAATTGTGCTATTAAAATTTAAATGAGTTGTTATTTTTCAATAGATAGGAGAATATTCTCACATTAACTTATGTACATAACTTTAATTTGTAACATGACTTATTGAATGAATGTGTTATATAGTGCATCAATGCATAATATCAAACACTGAGGTGCATTCTTTAACTTCTAAGTTGTGGTGTTATGCAATTTTATTTTTTTTAACAAATGATGTTATGCAACTTGTTTTTTAGCAACTAAGTTGTGGTGCGTTATGTAACATAAATGTATAATATTATTGTTGATACTAATACATGTGAATGTCTATGTGTTCTTTAGCTTCTATGTTGTGGTATGCAATACAAAGGTATAATATTATTGTTGATACTAGTGCATGTGAATGTCTATGAGTTATTTTTTGTTCCTATGTTGTGGTGTGTATGCAACTTGTTCTCTTTAAAAAAAATTGTAACAATGTAGAAGAAACATAAATATGAAACGAAAAGTGAGACAAAGTTGGACTTCGAAGTATTTTCGTTTGATGGTTAAATTATTAACTTATAAAAAAGTACAAAGAGGGAACGAGATTTGATGGTTGCTTGATTCGCTTGTAACTTGTATAATATATTATATTATGGATGGATCATTTGATGGTGTTCACTTGCATCGACTATAAATGATATCTGATATGACCAATCCAACCACATGGTAACAAGAAATTTGTGAGGCGAAAATGATGACCTTAAAGCGATAACTAATCTATTATAAGTGTTGATTATTTCATATAAATAATGTGGTTGACATGGATCTATTGAAAATCATATCAACAGAAGCTAAGAAAGACAAGAGAGATCTGTCAAATAAAGAAGTTGGAAGAGCCATTACTAAAGTGTTTGGGAAGAATGCAAATGATCTTCACATTTCTGCTCTTAAGACCAACCTAGCCAAGTTGGACAAACACCATAAGTGGGTGAGATTTGTTAGAAGTATAATGGGAGCATATTCATATGGATATATGAGTAAGAACAATGGCTTATCTACAACCTTGAGTTAGGGGGTGCAAATTTTTTTAACTCATCAATTGTTATTATAATTTTGTCATCTAAAACGGATTAACAATACAACTTATTGTCAGCTTGTCCTTCATTTCTATTTAAATAAATATATATATTATTTGCGTAAAATTAAGATCTTAAAAATTTTGTATAAATAAAAATGTTCATGATAAAATTATATACACATAAATTCACACTTTTGTTAGTTTTACACAAATAATCAAATTAATTTTAATAGCTTTTTATTTCTGACAAATTATAAATTTAAGTATTTATCACTAGGAATTTGAAAAAAATAATGTAATTTAATTTAAATTATATACAATGAACCGTAGACATACTCTTCATAGAAATAGGAAAAAGATTTGTCCAAAAGAAATGGACAAGAAGTTAGAGAAGGAACTTTTTTTTGAAGTAGTATACAATATATAATTTACTTGCAAAATGCTTAAACATGCATTGATTCGTTGCAGTGGTTTAGCAATTTAATTATCAACCTAGGGACGTTAGTTCGACCCTTATGTTTTTGGCCTTTATGATCCTACCAAATTAAATAACAACACCTAATAATCAAAAGTCAATTGAACCAAAGCAGTGCAAATAGCAATTGTATCATAGTTTGTGTGTCAGACTTCCAAAGTATTAGGTAAGGTGCAAAAGGAAAAATCGAGTGTGTGTGCAAATAGAAAATATCAGTATAATAATATGCATAAATTAGAAAATTCCAAGTTGTGGAATTCGTTTCAAACTTTGTAGACTAGCTAGAGTTCATATTCAAAATTCACTAACAACTACATGACACCTTATTGTGTTATGTATTTTATTGATATGGTTCATTTGTTGCCTACTACAAGGAAACAAGGGGATTACATGTACTTCACCAAGTCATCCACAGTGGAGTGGCTCCTCCTTGAGGAGTTTGGAAAATACTCAAACTTAGCTGATACATATGTATTTACAAATTGCTTAAAAGAAGTAACTGTATTTCTCCACAATTTCTTTGAACAATACACTCCGGGCACTAAGGCTGAGCATTTGCGATATGAATGGATAGTAGGAGAACATATCCATTCATAGTTGTTGAAGAGAATAAAAAAAATCTGACACTATGGTCGATTGTTGATACATGTGTTCTGAATTTAAACACCGATTTTGAATACTGCGGGTTTCTGGAGGGGTTGTTGGGGAAATGAGGAAATGCAAGATGAATTATCTAAGAAGTTTCTTGACATCATGGAGGGTTTTTCTGAGAAGAAAAACATCAAAAAGAAGGTTAAGGCGATCAGATGCGCTTTTTCTGATCTAGAATCATATGATTGTTGTGGAATTGAAGAGTAACCCCAAAGAAAAGAAGACAGCTCCAATTTCTTCTATTTTTCTTAGCAATGAACTTTTTCAAAATAGAGAGTTATGTTTCCAGCAACTATTTTCTATCGAAAAAATTCTTGTAAAATTATAAAAGTTGTTACAATGTGTGTTTAAGATGTAAAGTTGTCATAATGCATAAGCTTCTTCAAAGAAGCATAAAATACTCAAAAAGAACGAAATTGTTGCTAAGAATAAATGTATCAACTAGATAAAAATTTGCACAAATTTTCCGCTATGACGTTTGGCACAAAAAGATTAGACATGATGACAATAGAAAGATATATAGTAAATAATAAGATCCTAAAACTTGCTCAAGGACAGTAGACAGGTATAGTATGATTGTTGATACAAGTGTATGTTCATATGCATTTCTGTGTGTTCTATAATCTTCTATGTTGTGGTGTCTATGCAACATATAACATTGAATTTTTTATACTAATGTATGTGAATGTCAATGTGTTCTTTAGCTTCTATGTTGTGTTATGCAATAGAAAGGTATAAAATGATTGTTGATACTAATGTATGTGAATGTCAATGTGTTCTTTAGCTTCTAAGTTGTGTTATGCAATAGAAAAGTATAATATGATTGTTGATACTAGTGTATGTGAATATCTAAACAATTTTTTGCTTCTATGTTGTAGTGTTTGGTGGTGTGTATGCAACTTGTTCTATATCATCTATGTTGTGGTGATGTGGTTTAGATTGTGGGATGTATGCAACCGAAATGTTGTACATATAAATAAATGAAGAATTTGTGTTGTTAAAATGATTTTAAAAAAGAGGTTTGTTATTTGAACGACCATTTTTGTGACAACTTTTACCTTCTTAAAAATCAATTAAGGTGGCATAATTGGTCATTTTACAAAGGTACAAATTTAGCTTATTAAAAAAAACAATTACGGTGGTACAATTGGTCATTTAAATAAGGTACATAGAAAATTAAAAAACACAATTAAGGTAACACAATTGGCCATTTTACAAAAGTCTAGAGCGAATCAAACTCGAGACCTTAAGGAGAATTACACTCCAAAGTCCAAAGTCAGTACCACCAAACCAATGCAAGAGGGTTTATAATCAAATAAAACTTTTATGACATATTAAGAAGAAAAGGGAAAAATCTAAAAATAATAAATATTTTATTAAGGATAAGGAATGTAGATGAAAAATATATAAATATTTAAAGGAATACTAATTTTGTATATAATAATAAAATATATGCTAATAGTTAGAGAGTGACAATTTGAGTACTTGTTTATTTAGAAAATTGTCTTTTATTTTACATACGAGTTCAAAAAGAAGAAAGAAAAATACAAAAGAATAGATGAATAAAAATGAGTGAACAAATAAATATGTAACATTACTTGTGTTTCTCTTCTAATTTTAAAGTGACAACTGATTCAATTTATAATTTATAATTTGTTATAAAAAAATGTAATGTTACAAATTATATATATATATATATATATATATATATATATATATATATATATCAAATATTTGATAGAATATAGATATACATTAAACAAATATAATAATGGTTAAAAGTTACACTCACTTTGTATTTTTAATGTATATAATATTCATTCTCATATTGCATGCATGACTCAAAAAGTCATATTTAATACATGAAGGATGATATAGATGCATAGTCTTTGGAAGATATATTAATGGTTCGTTTATGTAGTTGGTGGTGTTGTTGTTTGTGATTGAAATGCATGACTCTAATGTGTGCAATATTCAACTCATGAAAATGAGAGAAAATCAAATGTGTGTGATATATCTAATATTCAAAATTAATTTTTTAGTTTAATTGCTATATTAATTTTGTTTTTATCTTTTCTATAATTAACAAAACATGCATTCACGAGAGTTTGGTAAGTTTCTAAAATGTTTCTCTTTATTAATTAATTCAAGTAAGTTATAAATTAATTCAAAACAACATTAAATATTATACTGACTATTGTCTAGTTTCTTGTTAGAATTTAAGTTGTTTTCTTTTTAGGTTATTTTATACAAAAAAAGAAGAATGAATTTAGATTTTTATCGAGACAATTATTTGTTTAGTTTTGAGAAAAGAAAAAAAGTTAGTGGTGTTATTTTGGGATGTTTGTCTTGATATTTCTTATATTTATTTGTGTGTTATGTATTGAAGGTATTTCTTTATTTTGAATGATTGTATGTGTAGTCCCACTCGTGCTATTATACATTAATCATTATTGAATTCACCTTTTTTTTATTTATTAAATTTTCATCTTAAATTTTTCATCTTCACTTTAAAAATTTTCAAGTTTTGTCACCGTGCTGACATGAAACACTTCTAGTTATACGCTCCATGCAGTTCTCGTGAGCATAGCTCAGTTGGCAGGGACGTGCATTTTTGTATGCAAGGGCCAGGTTTCGAACCCCGAATACCCAACTTTTTCACCTTGAAAAAGGTAAATTTTAGCTATTAGACTAACTGACACAAAAAAAATAAAAAAATTGGTCATCTACAATCTACAATATAAACAAATGAACCCCCCTCTATTGAAAAGTACACATGGAATGATAATACGTTTTATACAATTAATGATTTTCTCAAATTTTATTCAGGTAACTTGATCACGTCGTTAATTATTTTGACTCTTTTTTTTGTATGGTTTAAGTCTAGACTTTCACAACCTAAAATAACAAGGGAAATGCTAACTTGTACCTTAATGGCACAAGATAACAATCTAGAAATGGAATTAAAAAATAAACGTTGCATTGAAAATATAAATTTTTAAACTTTTAAGATTATGATTGCATAATTTACAAGATTAAATTTGTACATTTAGTTTCTTATCTTGTACTCTTAGGGTACAAATTAACAAGACCTAAAAAATCAATTGTGTGTGTAACATGCCATGTTTTTTGTTACATGTAACATACCATTTAATTTCAAACCAAAGTTTACATGTTTTAACTTATAAAGAACAAAGGTTGGTCAAATAAATTAAATGCATTTGCTAGAAAAATGTACACATTAAACCGAAATCAAATCACAATTTGGTCAGATAAACCAAACCCAAATCAATCGTCTTTCTAAACAAAAAATTTCTCATTTATACAAAATACACCATCCGGTCACTATTATAAGCAAAACTTTACATTTTAGATTCATTCAATTAACGATGTATATGATCTTTATTATAGACCAATATGAATTAATCTAAAATATTGATTTTTGATTATAATAGTGATCGAATGGTGTATTGTTTCTTTTCTTGCACCATCATGCGTTCATTGTTTTTCAATAGTCTTAATCAGCTCCCAAATTGTAGCACCAGTGGTGCTATATAATTGTATATTGAGTGATCTCAAAATCATACGATCATACGATTCTTGCTCATTTATCGTTTTTGCATATGCTTTGAAATTGTATTATCTATTTTCTATTATTAGATTTTCCATCTCATACAGGTCTTGATTAAAAGGAACACGTTTTTCAACGAAACAAACACATGACAATCCTTAAAAAAAACATTTAACAATGAATTATATAAGTCATAAAGTTTCCCTGATGAGGTGGATCATATCATTCCATTGCAGTGAAATGTGTTTTTTTATGTGTGTATACTTTGTGAACTACAATTCATTTTAACAACTTTGAGAATGGGTGATTTACTTGATTGTTAAATGATTAAAAGAGTTAAGTTGTAAAGCTGGATTCATAGTTCAAATTCGAACAAATGAAAAAAATACTAATACAATAATTAACATATTAACATTTGTTATTGAAAAACAATTAACAAATTAAAGTTAGCAATTGCACCCGCTCTTAGTAAACATTTATGAGCTTGTTTATGATTTATTAAAAATAAGTGATTTTAACCTTATATTTTTTAAAATAACTTTTATGATAATTTACTAAAAAATAGTAAGTTGTTTCAAACTCATTTGTCATAAATTAAATAGAGTAACTTTGATATTTAATAACTTAAATATTTATTGTTGGAAATTTAATAACTTAAATATTCATTGTTAGATATATTTTAACATATACAAAACACATATTTTTTTCCAATAAAATAAATAATGTTGGTTCACTTAGTAAGGAATTTGGTTCATATCTTAATGGCGTGAATTCAACTTTTGCATTTTAAGCTTTGAAGACGGTCATGATTCTGATGAGTCCCTAAAACCCAATTAACCTAAACTTTTTATTAGGAAAAAAATCACATAAATTTTCAAAAAGAGATTTTTCAAAAATAATTTATATAAAAAAGTACGGAGAATAGTTTTTCAAGTTAAGCAATTTTTAAAATTCATATGAGTAGCTACAACTGAGAATAGCTAGACTATTTGTAAAAAAAGAAAGAATAGCTAGACTAGAACTATAACGAACCAAGTTTACTCGTTAGAATACTAAAACACCAATGAATATTGGGTAACACAACTGATTTGAGTTAAAAGTTGAGGAGTTGGAAGTCATGATTCAAGTGTTGACGATATAAAAAAACTAACATAACAATTTATATACTAACATTTTTTGCCAAAAAATTGTATATACTAACATTAGAACTCGAGTTATCTTTTATTAGATTTTGTTGTTTAAGATAAGTTATCTTTTATTAGTTGAATTTCATGAGCTCCACAAAAATATGTGAATTAAAATAACATTTTTAAAAGTGATTTGAAGAGCTATAAACGAGGTATATAGTGTTATAGTAATTTACCCTTAATTTATATTTTTCAAAAAGCAAATCTCAATTTTTTAAGATAAAAATAAATCCAATAATAGTTGCATGAGATTTTTTTATTTTTTTTGTAGAACGATGATTTTTTTTTCAAGAAGCCAAAAGAGAATATGATGAGATGATAAGAGATATTTTGCAGTTTAACCAAAATTTTTAGGTTTTCCATTGCGTTCTTTGTAGTTGCGTGCAGTCAGTTCATCTGCTATAAACTAACCTATATTAGTTATAAGTTCACCCCTTATAACAATGAGTTTGTCTAACATGTGCAATATTGCACATGTTAGTGTATCTAAAAGTAGTAAAAAAAATTTTAAAAAACATCAATCATTCATTAAAAAGTTGTACATTTAATGTAAAATACACAAGTTTCAAGACAAACTTACCATTTTAAATTTCTTAACATGTGCAATTATAGAAAAACCCTATAATAATTTATCATGTTGATCAAGTCGTTTCGACGAGGTAACCCATCATCGAATCAGAATTTCTCCAGCCTGGCCCTATCACTTAGGAGTAGGGGTGGTAATTTGAATTTCATTGGATATGTGACTATGCAAGTCCAATATGATTGAAAACAAACAAATTTTACTTTATGTTGAAGCTACACATATTTGAGTGAGACAAAGATTGTGTTGAATTTTCTTCTCAACTGTTATAGGCCAATGATAGTGAATATAACAAAAGGAAAACAAATCTTTGACTCGATCCTTAATATTAAGTAGTACCTAAACTATAACATGAAAAAATTTGATTCCTTTTTTATACTAATATTTTTTGGATGTAAGTGTTGAATTTTGAATCATAAGATGCAGGGCGCAGGCAAACCACTAGTCAACAACATTCGACAAAGTTTTACATTGATTAATGATTACCCAACATGGCCTTCAATTTTTTGGCCTTGGGACAATTTATGTGATACAATCGTCCTAACATGACTCATGATACAACTTTATGTCATTGTTTAACCCATATAGCAGACTCTACCTAAAGAAAAGATGTTTAAAACTTTGCACATGAAAAGATAATAATGCCTGAAAGTGCATCATACTGCATATGATTTATATATGTTCACTGATTAAATTTTTCTGAATATTAGGACAATTTCAGAATTCAAATAAAGTGGAGGAATGTAGAATAACTATACAAGATGTAATGTGATACAAAATTAGCAAGTGTACTAACTTATATCGAAGTAATAAAATTTATAAGATTCGTATCCACAGGGACTGTTTTAACTTCTACTCGGTAGTAACATTATTATTAAGGATGTTTGTAAAATGAG
>Ga0228710_1010767_pt1 | contig 12096 bp, 8 predicted proteins | sample MedpolnodulmetaG_FD_177995 | JGI IMG/M metagenome (GOLD analysis project Ga0228710, IMG submission 177995) | Root nodule microbial communities from Medicago polymorpha collected in Santa Monica, California, United States - pink nodules | ecosystem: Host-associated > Plants > Roots > Nodule...
CATTGGATATTTATAGAGGGAGTAACTTGGTGACCAAGTGTGAGGGAGTAAGAAAGAGTTAAATAAAATCCATAATGGATTTGAGATATTGATAAGGTGAATACTTAATCTATTCAATGCTAGGCAAATGAGTCTTGCAAAAATGAGATTTTTGTGATTTTTTTGTGGATTTTTGGTCATGAGTGATGATGTGTAGGATATTGATGAGCTGTAGTGTGTGGGGGTGATTCTGCATGCACAAATTGTGGTGAAGGAAATGAAATGGGAGTGAAATGTGATTTCCCCCCACCCAGCTCATTGGATATTTATAGAGGGAGTAACTTGGTCACCAAGTGTGGAAAATTAGGTTAATTGGGGAGTAAGAAAGAGTAGTTTAGATTTTTTTGCAAAAATGAGATTTTTGTGATTTTTTGTGAATTTTTGGTCATGAGTGATGATGTGTAGGATATTGATGAGTTGTAGTGTGTGAGGATGATTCTACATGCACAAATTGTGGTGAAGGAAATGAAATGGGAGTGAAATGTGAATTTGGATGAATTTATCAAAGTTAGTGTTTTTTTTGGATTTAAATTTGAATTTTGTACTATTGAAAATACAAATGGTGCAAAGTTATGATTTTTTGTGATTGGGAATAAAATAAGAATGAAATGAATCAAAGTTGGAGTTTTTTGTGTGATGAAATTGAGTTTTTTTGAGAACGAAGTAACAATAAAAATATAAAAAAATAAACAAAAAATGTATAAAAATAAAAAATTTGAAGTTAACTTGTAAAACAAGTAACTAAAGGAAAAAATACTCATGGAAATGCATTTGGTGTGAAAAAATATGCTTGTTGACCTTTTTTTTGAAAAAGTTGACTTTTGGTCACCAGTTGACTTTGGTCAACGTTGATTTTATTTTATTTTATTTTGAAAATTTTAGAAAATAAGAAGGAAGAAAGAAAGCTTTGGTTAGGGCGAAATTGGGGTATGAAAAGCACTAGCTACTGCTAGTGAATAAGAAATTTGGCTAAGATGCTTGCTAGCTGGGATACCTTTATAGGAGAAACTGTTACCAGTTGTATTAGTTCATTGTGATAGTACCGCATCTATTGAAAAGATTAAGAATCATTATTATAATGGAAAGAGACGACAGATAAGGCAGAAACACGTCAAAATTAGAGAGTGTATCTCCAATGGAGCGGTTAGAGTTTGTTGGAACAAAATATGTTTAACATTACCCTCTGAGTTTTGATGATAACAAGGTATTAAAAGTGTCAATTGGATATGCTAATATTTGTTCAAGTATGCAGGACCATAGACAAAAATTTAGTGTCTCTTTGAAGCATAGGTTCTAATAAAACAAATGAGAGCAATGGAATCAACAAGAAGGAATCTTGAAGCATTTGAAGAAAGAGGTTCTGAAGACAAGAGGTTCTGAAGAAGCTAACGTCATCAGAAGCACCTCTTTAGAAGCAGTTCACCAGAAGCTGACGTCACCAGAGGTTCTGAAGATAATTAGAAGCTGGAAGACTGAAGAACTTCAAATGTAGTTCAAATGATGATTGAATCACGCCTATCATTGCAGAAGATTGGGAGAATAAAACAACGGCTATTTCAAATGGATTTGAAGGCATTGGATGCTTATTCAGTTGAGAGCGTTGAAAAAGGACATTTGTACGAAGTGTACAACCACTATCTCCACTACTCTGTTTTTGTGTCTACTAGTACAAGAACAACAGTTGTGCCTGCAACTTTGTTCCTCCAGACTTGGAATGGATTTGAAATTGATCCTTTATACGACAATAACCAAATCAGGCAATAGATCATTGGTGATTTGATCAAGCTTCAAAACGACTCTATTTGATGTGCTGGAAATTTCCAACGTATCTTTCACACCTCTATATAAAGGAGTGAAAACCTGCAGTTTTAACACAAGACTCATACAACAATTTTACAAGTGTCAAAACTCTGCTGAAATTGTTTCACATCAAAAGTTCACTTAGAATTTCTTATCAAAGTTCATATCTTAGAAATTCTAGAGTCTTAAGAGTCTGTATCTGATTTGCGTTGTGAACACCACTGATTGTATATCAAGGGTTCAACCTCAAACAAATTTCTTTGTAATTCTGTTTGAATAGAAGTCTCTTGCAGTTGTGCTTGAGCATATGAAGTCTTTTGATTATATTCTTGAGCATAGGAAATCTCTTGCAGTTGTGCTTGAGTAATTTGAAGTCTCTTGCTAGTTGTAGCAGTGAGCAGTTGTAATCAGATATTACATTTTTAGTGAACTCTCCTTGAAAGTGCAGTGGGTTTTAAGGGTGTTACAAGGTACATAAACATTCTTCAAGCCACATGATTAGATTTAGGCGATAAGTCATTATAATATCATAGGGTGAATTTGCATATTTGGATAACATACATGGAGATAAAAAATATATAGTGGATTGATATGAAAAATTGAATCAATTTTGGAATTGAATTCAAATGTTCTCAAATGAAACCTTAAAAAAGTAGCATATAGCAATTAGCATTTATACAAAAATAAAAAAAATAAAATCAACTCCATAGTCTACCCAATAGGTTTCTAATAAGAAAAGAGTGAACATTAAAAAGAGGAGTAAATTACACTCCCCTTTCATCAACGATGCTTGAATTACACCCCCCTCCCCTCTTGTGTTAAAATATACATTCCTCTTCCTTGAAAAGTAAAATTTATACTCCCCTCCCTTATAAGATGCTTGAATTACAACCCCTCCCTTAATAATTAAATATGCACTACACTCTAATCTATTTTAACATAAATAAATATTTTTATGATATATATTAATTTAAACCACCATTTAAGAAAGAATAATTCATTTCTTTATAATTTAAATGTCAATGATAATTAAATTTAAATATTTTTCTATTGATTTTATAATTTAGAGTATAAAATTAACTTTTATATAACCATCTTCTTCAAAAAAAAAATTAAATAACCATGTTTTATTGTCTTTAGTAATTTTTCACATATTTTAATTTTATTTTGGGTTATTTCATATTTTATAATAGGGTTTAAAACTACATGTTAATGAAATTGTGAATAAAAAATAGCAAAAAATATGTATTCAATTTTTTATTATATTAAAATAGATGCACAATACTATTTTTTTCCAAAGTATGTTAGATATTTTTTTGCTAGATTATTAGAAGTAAAAACAAATATTGAGGGAGTAAAGTGTAGATTTTAACATAAGAGGGGAGGTGGATGTAATTCAAGCTTCTCTTAAAGGATGGGAGAGAAAAGTTTTTTAATATATTTTGAATAAGAGGGGAGCAGAGTGTATATTTTAACATAAGAGAGAAGGAAAATGTAATTCAAGCATCTTGGAAAGGAGGAGAGTGTAATTTACTCTAAAAAGAGTGTTCATAACATTTCTTATTTAAAGAGTAGACAACATGACTTTCCCCATCCTTAAAAAAAAAAATACTTCTTCGCAAAAAGATATTATGGATTGATTATTATAGTTACAGATTTGAGAGGTAGTCCATTGTTAATTAGTTAATATTTTTTATTTTTTTTGAAGGAATGTTGGTAACTGGTTATTAAATTAATTTTTAATTTTTCATTCGTGTGAGTTTGAATAAGAATCTCCAATTTCTTTTCTGTTAGCTCGAGCCAGTTGAACTATCCATCTCATCATGATAGAAACATACAAATATTCTTTGCTTACTAAACGATTAGTTTCAATGGGATCAAAATGACCTTAGTCATAAGGAAACCTTAAGGCCTCTACATGGGTCTAAGATCCTAATAACTATAATAAAAATCAAATATTTTTTATAATAATCAAATAATTATAATTATTTTATAGAGTACTTTTTAATTTACATTGTCGATACATCTTTTTTATTTCTGTAGACGAAGTGACGACCATTACTTTAAACTCACAAGCACAACAATTAAATTTTGTGTTTGAACCTTAGTGAAGACGTACAACATTAAAATATCTATATTGTTTGACAAGATAGGATTTACAAATATTTTCGGTGCATCTTAATTAAATATTAAATTATATAATTAATGAATTAAACTGTCATAAAAAATAGTTAAATAAATTAACATGTGTGAATATATGCATCTATACTACATATTCCTTATTTACTTATTTTTGCGTGTGAATTCTTACTCCTTAAGGTATTCCTTTAATGATGGTAAAGAAAATGATTTTCGTCCTCGTGAGCTTAACTTAATTGGTATGGGCAATACATGATATATGGAAGGTCCAAGGTTGAAACCCCGACCACCAACCAAAAAAAAAAAAAAATTTTCATAAAATGAAAAATTACCATATGCATCATGAATACCTTTTACATCATGAATACCTTTTGCATCAAATGAAAAATTACCATATGCATCATGAATACCTTTTTCATCAAATGAAAAATTACCATATGCATTATGAATACCTTTTGAATGGTTTTATTCAAAAGAGGAAAAGAAAAAATAAAAATTGTGTTGATATCCACATAGTCCATTTTTCTAAGCGAATGGATTTAACTTAAATGATTAATAAACTCCACCAAAATGAATAGATCAAAGAAACTGAATTTGATTTTTACACATAATTATTTTTGTTAGACTTTACTAATTGAATTGAATTTTGGATTAACCCATCCGCATTTTGTTCATTAATTTAGGGGTTTGGAATATTCTCAGTTAAGGAAGAGACTTACCGCGTGGCCCGTTCCTTTTCGGTCTATAAAAACAATCTTCTTCAACCCAAAAACAATATTAATTGTTAGACGTGAGAGGATTTAGAAACATTGTCGTTGCATTTGACTTAAATTATATAATTAAACAAAAACATTGTCAATCGGTGCATTTGAATTAAAATATTAAATTATACAATTATTTTTTTTGACAAAATATTAAATTATATAATTAAATAAATTAAATTGTCAAAATTTTTTTTTTTAACTAAATTAGCATGTGTGGATATATGCATTTATAGTGTTTATTCCTTATTTACTTATTTTTGTGTGTGAATTCTTCCTCAAGGTATTCCTTTAATGATAGTAAAAATAAATATTTTCATTAAATGAAAAATTACCATATACATTATGAATACCTTTTGTATGATATGTTCAAAGGTGGAAAAGAAAGAAAAAAATTAAAAAATACTTATTTTTGTGTGTGAACTCTTGCTCCATAAGGTATTCCTTTAATGATAGTAAAAAAAAAAACATTAATTGAAAAATTACCATATACATTTCCAATACCTTTTGTATGATTTTGTTCAAAGGAGAAAAAAAAATACTTATTTTTGTGTGTGAACTCTTACTCCATAAGGTTTTCCTTTAATGATAGTAAAAAAAAATTCATTAAATGAAAAATTACCATATTCATTTCGAATACCTTTTGTATGATTTCGTTCAAAGGAGGAAAATAATAGAAAATTAAAAAATACTTATTTTTGTGTGTGAACCCTTACTCTATAAGATATTCCTTTAATGATAGTAAAAAAAAATCATTACATGAAAAATTACCGTATACATATCAAATACCTTTTGTATGATTTTGTTCAAAGGAAGAAAAGATAAAAAAAAAATAAAAAATTGTGCAGGTATTCACACGGTCTATTTTTCTAAGCGAATGATTAATAAACTCCACCAAAACAAATAGAGCGAGACTCTATTTGTTTTAGCGGTGAAAGCTCACTCAACGCGCGGGTTCAACCTGATGTCACAATTTACGACTTCTATATTTTCACAGTATAGAACAACATCGAAACTCGAGAATTCACAATTTAATGTACAACCAAACATACCGCAAGACAAACTGTATTTGATTTTTAGATATATTTGTTTTGTCAGACTTAATTTATCTTTGAATCGAATTTTGAATTAACCCATCCTCATTTTGTTCATTAATTTAAATATATATTTTTTTATCAGATTTTTGGATCGAATTTTGGATTAACCCATCTACATTTTGTTCATTAATTTCGGGGTTTGGAATCTTCACCGTTAAGGAAGAGACCTACCGCGTGGCCTGTACCTTTTTGGTCTATAAAAACAAATCTTCTTCACCCCAAAACCCATTAACCCTTTTCTTCTCAACCACTATTCCTCTTTCTTTCTTTCTTTCTCTCTGTTTTCCGTTTTCTCTCCCTGAAACAATGGCCGAACAAGTTTCATCAGAGATGAACACACTCTCTCTCTCCGAAACAATGATCTCACTCATTACCTCCGACAACGTCGTTTTCAAAGTGAAACCCTCAATCGCAAAGGAGATGGGAACGGTTCAATCCTTCGTCGACGAAAGCGATGGAAAAATCACAACGGTTCCTCTTCACAATGTTACTAGCTCTGAACTTCCCTGGATCATTGAGTACTGTGAGAAGAATGTCGCTGGAGAGATCAACAAGGCCTTCGAAGCCGAGTTCGTCAAGAATCTCAACAATGAAGAGGTGAAGGATCTTTTTCTTGCTGCTAATTACTTGGATATGAAGAAGCTTCTTGATTTTACGAGCCAGATTATTGCTGATCGAATTGCGAACAAGAGTGTGGAGTATGTGAGGAAGTATTTTGGAATTGAGGATACTGAGTTTTTGCCCGGAGAAGAGGAAAAGCTTCGTGAAGAACTTGCTTGGACTTTTACAGGAGTTGACGAAGACGAAGACGAAGACGCGAAAGAAAAGATTGAAGATAAAGTTGAGGATAGAAAAGATGTTGAGGAGGATCAAATTGAATAGAATAGTTATTTTGATATGTTTTTCTTATGAAACAGAATTAGGGTTTTTTTCTTATAGCCAAAGAAACTAATAAGTAATGAACATAGTTACCGACTTGTATGGGCAAAAATTGATTGGTTTTAATGATACTGAGTTTTCTTATGCCATTGATGTTTATGAATTAACTTACATAGAATGAAAATGTTTTAATTATAATCTCAGTCTTTAAAACTATCCTTTACACGTCATCTAATGAGAGTCCATCATCTTGCCATATAAGTCTATTATGTAATTTTATCTTAAATATAACTACCAAATACTCTATTTTTTTTTTTGAAGGAACCAAATACTCTATTTTTATTAGACATCATTTGAAACTTAGTTTACACTGTTTGTTTAAAAAATGTTTGTATTTTGAACTGATTACAACCAATTTGGATTTATAAAAAGGTGATTGAAATTCAAAGAACGAAAACTGCAATTATGGTTTCCCTTCCTTCAAAACTGTGTGCGAAAAACCCCTTAACAAAGCAGCACCTTGAGGAGTAAGGTACCATGCTCCGGGAATGAACAATACGAAATATATGACTCAAATTTTGTTTGTGTCTGCTACTTTAAGCTTCCAGAAAAGGAGGCGATGGTAACACGACCGTAGGCTTTTGCAGTTTCTTTTCGTTGTTTTTTTCTTTGTTTTAAGTTGTTTTATGATAAAACAACAAAAAAGAAGCACAAAAAAGCCAAAATTCAGTTACGTTACCGTCATTACACCCACTCTATCATCCGTTACACGCAATTCCTAAGCTGCTTCTTCTTCTTTTATCCCATCCCATCCCATCCCATCTCATCTTATAGATATATACATACACCTTCATTTCACTGACCTGCAAAAATAATTTAAGTTCATTTCAGTCACCAGCATTCAGGTATGTCCAACTTTCCATTCAATTCTCTTTGGTTATCAATGATTCTATTCTATTATCTGCATATGTCTGTGTTTATTTTAATATTCTTAATATTTGATTGTTTTCTTAAGCATCTTTATAGTTGTTTCAAATGATTGATTTTATAGTAATCTATAAATGTGGCCTGATCATAAGTAAGATGTGTGTTTAATTTAAAGTGGATTTTGTATTTAACGTTAAAATCTAATTTGATGATCTTTCTTTTTACATTGAAGTTGTTTCTGGAGTAGGGATTCAAAGTGTTTTTATTTTCTTGTGTGTTTGAAGAGGATTTTGCAAATCCTAAATTTTTTGTTATGTGTATTTAATGTTATTATCTAGTATCATCATCTTTCCTTTTACATTGAAGCTGTTTTTGGAGTGAGTTCTGATGGTTTATTCGGATCTGGCCTCGTATTGGGTAGTAGATAGAGAACAGGATTGGTACGTTCTTCCGAGAATACACTCACCGAGGTTGAAGGGGAAGCTATACAATTGCCAAGGATGCAGTGCTCGAGCTTCCTATGATTCATGGTTGATAGCTAAAATAGCTTGTTGAATTGGGATGCTGAAACAAGGAGGACTAAAATGGCTTCCTTTGTGAGAACAAGGTGGTCTCTGGCACCAAATACATCTCAGATTCTCTTGAGGTTGTGTAATTGGACTGCCTTAGGAAGTTTGGTGCTAGTGGAGCATTGAATACTTTCGTCTTTGTCTAATCTCATTCTTGTGGTTGTGGACGTACTAATTGCATTTCGGCTTCCTGTGACCATTTTGATTACTGAAGTTGTTCAAACGCATTTGAGTATAATTGTGAATTTTGTTTCATTTTGTATTTAATAGGCATCAGCCTACTATGAACATTTCAAAACTTGATTGGCTTCTATGTTGCTAATAAATGTAATTGTTGCTCGGTTTTAATTAATATTTGATTTTTGTTTTCTCCAAAAAGTAATTTTATAATGATCACGTACTAGATTTTGCATTTTGATGGTTCTAAAGATTTGAAATGGGTGATTACTATGTAATTAGTTCACTCATTATCAACTCAGTTACATGATTATTTATTTTGTTCATCATTTGATAGTATTTCAGGATGGATTCATCTGGGGTTATGAAAATGGATGCGGGAGAGTTTCATCAGGTGTATGTAGGAAGAAAAGACACTGGTTCTGGAAACGTTGTTCGAGATTTTGATTTAAACATTCCCTTTTCTTCCGATTCTTGTATGCCTATATCTGAGGGCTCATGTGAAGTTGGACATGATGGCGTAAGTTTAGTTTTACTTTTCCTGTTTCTGCCGTAAATATTTTTTATTTCATTCTATATAACTGTATTGAGGTTTCAAATTATCACAGCCTCCCTCTCCTGGTCTCCAACTAATGCCATTAGCACCGGTCATCCACCGTCAGAAGCGCAGCCATATTAACCGCCAACCAAATCCACCCATCCCTTCACCACTCCTAGTTTGTGACCAACCTCGCATCGTTGGCAGTGCTGTGGAAAGTCACCATTGGCGCCCATTCGTTACTCTATCAACAGCCAGTACCACATGCAGTCCACAACCATATTCGGCTGATCACAAGTCATCAGCTGCCGCGGTATGTATGAAAATAATTTGACCAATTATTTATATAAGTTTTCCAAAGGTCTTACTTGGATCTACTTCTGCATATATCCATGACACAAGTAGCACGCAAAGCAACAAATAAGTAATGAACATTGTATGTAACATGCTTGTTTGGGCAAAAGTTGTTTGGTTTAAAGACGCTGTATTTACCATTTAACATGGATTCACTTTATGACATGCATATATTTTTTGTGTTTTAGTATATTCTATTATTTCTTCACTTATGCCTTAAGGTATGCATGCTTATATATTGTTTTACTTTAAGTTTGCTCCTGACGACGAACGGCGCTGCCCTACTTCCTTAAGAATTGATGTTGATGAGCTTTTCACTCCCATCAAAAAAGGGAAATTCATTAGCCTCACCTTAAATTTCTACAAAGAGTAACGAGGAAGCAAAACTTGCAGGTATCCTTAAAAGTCTTAGCCTCTTCATCTCTAGCACCAATAAAAAGTTGAAGATGTCATGCATTTTAGTTGAAGTACTTTTTAACGGTTTTTAATTTTTAATGCTAGATCTTCTATAATCATTTTTAATGTCAAGTTTAAGTTGGTAAAGTGGAGTTATTTGAGATATCCCAACTATAATGCTATGTTATGTTTCTTATTCCATTAACAGGTCTGAAGAGTGAAAGAGGCATCATCCTTGTGCATGATGTTTAAGCAGGAATCCTTCTTATTCCATGTAGTTAACAATGATAGAAGTTTTTTTTCATTGAGTTTTTCTTTTATAAACCCTATGAACTCAATTTTTTGGTGATTAAGACTAAATTATCAGATTATCATTGTAAAGTATCAGCTTTATGAATCTGTTGGAATATGTACTTATTACAAGTGAATGTTTAACTTTGATGTGGCTCTGCTGGTATATATAATAAATAAATAAACAATTTTTTGCAGCCCTATTTGATGATTATTAGCCTGATTAAGTTTGTGTTAAGCACTCAAGGCTAAAACAGCCAAGTTGGTTAGGCTAATCTATGTATTTATGAATCTTTTTTTTTTTTTTATTTAATGGAAAATGTTAGTATGATAATTGTTTTGTTAGTTTTTTCTCCTTGTCACGAATGAACCTTAGACCTCTAACTCCTTAAACATTGACTCAAACAATTTGAGTTATCCAATCTTAACCAAACATGCTGTTGATATCTATATTAATCTTAACCATTTTTTTTCTTCTATAAAATTTACTTGATATATTTCGATACAAACTTATAGAAGATATTTATTTAACAAAACTGATAAAGACTTTTGATACAAAAGTTAGACATATAATTTTCTATAAAAGTTAGTTTGAGTTTGTTTAAGTGAGATGGAAAAGGATTCACAAGTTCATTCAAAATCTACATAGTTTGAATTAGATGTCCATCTATTTCTCACGCGCTTTATTTTTTCCCTCAAAATACCATTTGTTCATTACAGATTATATAATTCAAATGATTTTTTTTTTATATTCCGTATTATATAATCCAAAATGTTTAAGATTACACCAAACTCCTTGCACTGGTTGTAACAAAAAACAAAACTCCTTGCACTGCACCGTTTAAGAGACAAAGAGGTTATAATTATATCAAAAAATCATTGTATATATCATTTTATATATAAAAAAAATATTTATATCATTACACATTTCAACTAATGATATACTTGAACCCTAGTTTTCAACTATTAATATATCAAAAAAATCAATATATATCATTATATAAATCTTGGGATTTATGTCTTCGATTTTTGAAGCTATTTGCATAGACTAAGACTTCAACCATAGTTTTCAACAACATGCATGCACCAACTCAAGTTTGGGTTTGTTAAGAGTCCCACATCGGATAGGAGATGGTCTGACAATGTGTTTATAAGTGGGGTAATCCTCACCTCACAAGCCGGTTTTGTAGGGTTATGTTAGGCCCAAACACGATTTTTAAGATGGTATCAGAGCGACAAAGTTGAGAGCCAACTGTAGCTTAAGCATCAGAGAGGCCACACACAAGTTGAAGCACCATGCGTTCGTTTAAAACAGGTGCACCAACATTGGATAATTGGTTAGAGAGGGATTTGATGTGTTGGCAATAAGAGGACGCGTCTAGGAATTGTTCCTTGGTTACCCGATGTTTTCAGAAAACTACGGGTTAATTCTGATTATTACAAGCGAGACCAAACTAGAAATCTCAAGACATGTTGTGCAAAGGTTTTGATAAAAAAAAATGGTTGAAAAAGGCCATGAAATGCACTCAGGTTACTTAGAGGGCAGTACGGGTTTTAGAGTAAAAAAGGGCATTGTCTCTCGACATGTTTGAGATTGCAAGTAAAAGCAAAGTAAAATTAAAGGAAAGGGTAAAATCTTAAACGCATACACTTAAAGGAAATGTAAAATGCATTGCATTCAAAGTAAAATGGTCTGCAAATCAGTTTACATACATTATGTATACCTCGTTTCCTTATGAGCCGATAGTTTGAGTGTTGTATAATTTCTATAAATGATTTGCGACCCATTTTTCAACTAGGAAACTCTTATTTATACATAAGGAAAATAATTGGAAAAATACTAATCCCATGATCAGCACTTCCTCCATCTTGGACAACCGCTTGTCCCTACGTTTCCACTAAGGAAACCGCCTTTGAGCTTGAAATCGGATCTTTCCTGCCTTGATTGCTTGACTTCGACGCAATTATGCTTTCATCCTTGCTCTGTCGAACTCTTTGACCATTGATAAGTGTCAAAAAGGAGTTAAATAGACTATATATTTTAGGCACTTTGATTACTTGGTTTGCAAGTTATCTTGCGAAAAGCTCACAAATACTGAAGAATCATTCAATTATGCTTTTCACATCTA
>Ga0228710_1010774_pt1 | contig 12091 bp, 6 predicted proteins | sample MedpolnodulmetaG_FD_177995 | JGI IMG/M metagenome (GOLD analysis project Ga0228710, IMG submission 177995) | Root nodule microbial communities from Medicago polymorpha collected in Santa Monica, California, United States - pink nodules | ecosystem: Host-associated > Plants > Roots > Nodule...
TGTAGAGAATTTCGTAAGCTTTCCAACGAGTTAAAGATCACCTCAAACGAACATCCAGAGCTCCAGATATAGCCAAAACAAGACAGACATATCATGACCTACGAAAATAAAACTTTGAACCAAAAATTAATTCGGTTCTTTTATTCCACAATGACTTTATTATTCTTTTCAAGAGAGAGAATTTTAGGATCACATCAACCTCAGAGGTTGAAGGTTCGGGGCCTTGGTGTAACGTTAAGAGGTCTCAAGGATCAACTTAATGAATTCAACCAAGGAGTCAACCCCAGAGACACAAGGAGGGTGAAATACGTTCGGTATAAATGTCCAACGCTCGACGATGGGATAGTATCATTCACTTGGGTGGAATTAACGAACGACGAAAACGTGAAGAGCATGTTTTGCGAGCACAACATGTTCCAGTGGATCGATATGCGGGTAACATTGCTGAGATCGACTGAAGATATAATCAACAGTCTGATTCCGCCAGAATATCATGATTAGGTAGGGAATGCACCTTCCAACTACAACAATTATCTTCCTCTTGATGGGGTAATTCAAACTTGTTAAACGACAGGACTTCAGCATTCGACCGACATTTCTACTGTTCCATTCAAAAGATTAAATTCTTGTTAGGCTTATTTAAATGAAGGTATTGAAGTGTCAAGGAATGGACCTTATTCTTTTGACACTTGAATACCGTCATTTAAACCATGACTAACAAGAATTTAATCTTTTGAATGGAACAATAGAAATGTCGGTCGAATGTTGGAGTGCTGCTGCTTAGCAAGTTTGAATTTACCCCATTCATAGGCAAGATAATTGTTGTAGTTGGAAGGTACATTCCCGAATGTAATGTAATGTAATGACTCATCTATATAATGTAATGTAACTTTTATTTGAATTTATTCAATACGCAATTTTTATTCGAATTCATGGTGAATTTATTCTAATTCATTTATTTACTTTATTCAATACACTGTAACATAGGTTATATCTACCATAAATATAGTCAAAAAACGTGAAAAAACTTAACAAAAATGTGCAAAATCAATTAAATTGCATTGAACATCGTCTAATGACCACTGGCCAAGGTACGTGAGTTAACTCGCACACATGCCAGTGGTGCGTGACTTAACTCACGCAGGGGCATTAATGTCCATTCAGCTGGGTGAGAGCGAAAAATGCAGGGCGAAGAGCAGAAATCTAAATTTAGTGGAACCCATGTGAACTTTAATCAATCAAAAAGAGTATATTGAAAAATATATGTTAAAATGCGTGTTGCTATCATTTCTTTATATATATCATACTAGAAATCAATCAGAGCGTAAAATGAGATTTGCAAATATTAGCTCTTTCATGTTTGCAAAAGGTAAATGGATAAACAACTAATTTAATGATCTTGTGTTTTCATGAATTTAGGTTGAGCTTTCAGTAGTGTTGTCTCGTGGTATACGATTGCGTGTAATCTAAAAACATTGAAGGAAGGATTTGCCATAATTTTCATCCTTTTTTGGCCAAGTGAAAACAGTCAAGTCATAAGACAAGTATATAGAACAAAATCCACTCACTAAGATTGTCATAATGATCCTCAATTTTATTTATTTATTTAAAAAAAAGACCGCCATAGTGAAAAACTAGTAAAGTGGAATGAGAGGATAAACAAATTTTACCAAACATACCATTCTTGGAAAAAGCCAGAAAAATAGTAATCATTGATTACATACTCAAACTACTTCTTTTGACAACATGACATTCATACTTCCGTGATTGGTATAAAGAGATTGATTTATGGCTGGTCACTCTTATTTATCATTAGATTGATATGATTCTAGAGTAGTATTATGCACCCTCTACACACTATCTCCCTCCTGAATATCATCGTGATGGCTTATACCATGAAGTTATACCCCATACCCTAACAATTATACTTCAACTCCTACGAGTAGTCCTACCACCTACGATCAATATAATACTATATGTGTGGTGTGAAGTGAAAATGTTTTTTTCATTTCTATACGACTAAACACAATGAAGCCACCATTTTACCCTCAAACATATCAAACTCAAAGATTACCTTATGGATTGAAATCAAAGATCCCTTGTGGATAGAAGCGAAGATGTCACGACCCAAATCTTAAGTCATGACCGGCGCACATGCTAACACTGAATCAACATAAATTTAGCCTGACAAGCCTACTATACTATAATATATAGACTTTTATAAAATACATATTACTGGAGTCTTGCAGTGTCATGAATTATTGTGATATTCCAAATTGCTAATTAGTTATAAGAGTAATGCATATAAAAACTATCTCTTTGTCTATATGTCTCAAAAAGAGTAATATCGGTTATTGTTATAGTTACAACATATGAAAAACATAAATGACGACCACCATTCAAAATAAAATAGAGATCTAACACAGAATAAACTTTTGAATACATATGAAAATCTCAAGTTGTTCCTCCTATGAACCCTGTGAATACAACGATCAAGATAAAACTTTTTGATTAAATCTTTAGCATGAATTTATTATTAGTCATATAAGAAATTTTTACAAACAAAATTAAATTAAAAATAAACTTATCATATCTCATATCATTTACCTCGTCTAACTATGTTAAATTAAACCACATTGTCTCTTCGTTGTGACAAACGAAGATATACCACATTATATTTTCGTTGTGGTGAACGGAGATATACCACATTTCTCTTCGTTGTGGTGAATGAAGATATACCACATTTCTCGAACGGAGATATACCACATTATCTCTTCGTTGTGACAAACGGAGATATACAACATTTCTCTTTGTTGTGGTGAACGGATCATATCTAAAATTACTATGAAAACGTACCTCATAAGCCACATTATCTCTTCGTTGTAGCAAACGACTGTAACCTAAAATTACTATGAGCACGTACCTCATAAGCTCCATTATACGAATATGAAGTTCTCAACAGGACCAGGGGCGTATCCCTTCATTAGGGTGAGGTAGCCAAGGCTACCCCAAAATTAATATTATGTTTGAATGAGTTGGGATGTTTTTATATTTAGCTACCCCAAATAAAAAATATTTAGCTACCCCAAACAAATTTATTTGTTAAAAGTTAGAATAAATAAGAAAGTTAAGAAATTACTATAAGAATGATAAATTTATTTGTATTAATTTAACACTTTCAGTCTCAATAACAAATATGGAGAAAACTTTTGTAAGAATAAAAATTGTCATAAACAATAGTCAGAAACAAATTAAACATATAATGAGTATCTTGCAAATAACTTATTTGTTTACATTGAAAAAGACATTATTAGTCTATCTAGTAGGCAATCAATTATGAATAAACTTAACTTTTCAAACCACCTTGTGCCCAACTTTTTTAAATAGTTATTGTCAAGTTTTATTTTCTTTGTTATTGCTTTAATTTAATTTCTTGTAAGTAAAAATTATTGTGTTTTTTTAACATATTGATTAAGTTTAGGATTAATTTTGGTTTTAGTCTCTAACACTCTCGAATTTTAAGTTAAGTTCATAATATTTTATTTAATTTGAGACTTTAATTTTTTGTTATCAAGATTAAATGACCAAAAACACTCATTTTTTAGAGAAAAATTGAATAATTTTTTTTATTGATTAAATCTATAAAGTTATAATTTACTGGACTAAAATCAAATATTTTCTTTAAATTTAGTTTGTTAATTTTAAAAATATTTTATTTTTTCTGTAAATTTGGCCCCTGCCTGAAATTTCTGCTAGCTTCGCCGCTGAACAGGACATCAAGACATAGTTTCCCTCTAAAAAAAATCAAGACATAGTTTCAAAATGATTTGCACTACTAAAAGTGATTCATACGATTAAAATTTTCATAACATTATTATCATATACAAATACATTCACATTATCTTATCAACTTACACAAACAGTTAATTCTCATTAAATTACATACTCACATTTATTATTTAACAATGAAGTTTCATTCATTCCTTTTCAAAAACAAGTAATTTGTTCCTCCTATAGCAACAATTGTAACATGAAAAACTTACCACAAGGTAAATTATTTAGTCACAATGATAAAGAATAATTTTCATTGATTTTTTTAGTAACAACAGAGTAATTTCCACTACTACTATTCTTTTGTTTTGTTTATGGCTCAAATCAGTCCTACAACTTTATGAGTTATATATTTTTTTACCTCAGAGTCCCAAGCCAATGATACCATTGAATCTCCTTTTAGACTCAAAGCATCGACATTTAACAGTTCAGAGTTTGAATAAAAACCCAATTGAAAGAGGAAATCAATTTTCCAGCCACACTCTTGAGCTCCCATGGCCCTCTTACTTCCATCTTGACCTTCATTGTGTATTACCATACACAAAGAACACAACAATGGAACTTCACCCTCCGGCACGGTGGTTTGCAGCAGAGGAAGAAAAAGGGCCGTCGAAAAAGTTGCGTTGTTTGTAAAATGGACAAACATGCCTCCAGATTAAACAACCAAAACAAGTATTCATTGATTTTGTTAATATAAAACTTAATTCATCGATGTTGGAGGAAAGAGATGAGAGTGAATAAAATCAAAGAAAATTTTACATGATATAAACACTTATGATTGCTTAAGAGACAACTCAAAATTGTTTACTTGATTGGAAGAAGCTCATAGAAATCGGTTAAGGATACTAAAAAGGAAATTATACATGAGTTAATGCATTGAAATTGCGTAATTAATTTATAAAAAGTAAAAAAAAAAGTTTCATTTTATGGTAATAACTTTCTTTTATTTGGTATTCTTAACCAATGTCCCGAGACATCGGTTGGCGGTTAGCATGACCCATCTTATTAATTCCAATTGAAGTTTTTATATTTGTTTAAATGTTCTTCTAAATATAATTAACTATATACAAATTTTATGATTATACAAATTTTATGATAACCAATAAATTATTACAATAGTATTTTTTTCTGTTTTTATCTGTAAATTATACTTTAGAATTATGAGGGCACTTGAAATGTTTTTGGTCTATAATCTAAACCAAATAGATAAATGATTCAATGTATTCAAAATGTCAAATATTTCTTGTAAAAAAGATTGAGTGAGTATCAACGAAGAAATGTCTGTCTATCGAGCAACTTTCATAGATAATGCACCCACAAAATGTCCAATTTAACCCTAGATTATTTGTGAAACCACCCTTACCTGCACCACAGCTTCAATTTTGGATTTCCACTGTGAGCCTCTTTCTCCTTCTTCTGGTAAATGGTTTTAAGCTTCAATTTTCGATTTCCACACTCATAATCTGTCAATTATCATCACGACCCAATTCATATTTTCTCAATTAGGGTTAGTTTCCTAACTCAAAAATCTCACATTCATGTTGAAAACTTTCAAATCTTCAATTGGGTTCAGTAGAACTCTTCTAATTTGCATAAAAATCCAATCTTTTCCACTATGCACACCAACAGCACTTGTAAATAATGATGACACAGAATGGGAAAATTTGCTCAAACCCTATGATTTCAAACACCTTCAAAGATCACTTAATCCAATAACCCCATCACAGCTTTGTAAATTGTTGGAACTTCCTCTTGATGTTCCTACTTCAATGGACTTATTTGAAAAAGCTGGTTTGCAAAGAGGGTATATTCACTCTTTTCATGTTTATTATCTTTTAATTGATAAGCTTGGTAATGTTGGTGAATTTAAGATGATAGATAAGTTGTTGAAACAAATGAAAGATGAAGGTTGTGTTTTTAAAGAATCACTTTTTATTTTGATTATGAGGTATTATGGGAAGGCGGGGTTACCGGGTCAAGCTACTAGGCTTTTGTTGGATATGTGGGGTGTTTATTGTTTTGAGCCGACGTTTAAATCGTATAATGTTGTGTTGGAGATTCTTGTTGCTGGGAATTGTCCTAAGGTGGCGTCGAATGTTTTTTATGATATGTTGAGTAGAGGTATTTCGCCGACTGTTTATACGTTTGGTGTGGTTATGAAAGCGTTTTGTATGGTTAATGAGGTTGATTCGGCTTGTTCGCTTTTAAGGGATATGACAAAGCATGGTTGTGTTCCGAATTCGATTATTTACCAAACGTTGATTCATGTACTTTCTGAAAATAATAGAGTGAATGAAGCAATGAAGCTACTAGAGGAAATGTTTTTGATGGGTTGTGAACCTGATGTTCAGACCTTCAATGATGTTATTCATGGACTTTGCAAGGCTGGTCGGATTCATGAGGCAGCAAAGTTGCACGATCGAATGCTGCTTCGAGATTTCACCGCTGATGCTCTTATTCAAGGTTATTTGATGCATGGTTTGTGTAGGATGGGGAAAGTTGATGAAGCAAGGGCCATGCTAAGCAAAATTCCTAACCCTAACACGGTGCTTTATAATACATTGATTAATGGTTATGTTGTTAGTGGAAGGTTTGAAGAAGCCAAGGATCTATTGTACAAAAACATGGTAATTGCCGGTTTTGAGCCTGATGCCTTCACGTTTAACATAATGATCGATGGACTTTGCAAAAAGGGACATTTGGTCTCTGCTCTTGAATTCTTAGATGAGATGGTCAAGAAAGGTTTTGAGCCCAATGTGATCACATACACTATATTGATAGATGGTTTCTGTAAGCAGGGTCACTTCGAGGAAGCTTCTGAAGTTGTGAATAGCATGTCAGCCAAGGGTCTCAGTCTGAATACTGTGGGATACAATTGCTTGATTGGCGCTCTTTGTAAAGATGGGAAGATTCAAGATGCCTTGCAGATGTATGGCGAAATGTCTAGCAAAGGATGCAAACCTGACATTTACACATTCAATTCCTTGATATATGGATTATGCAAGAATGATAAGATGGATGAAGCATTGGGTTTGTATCGTGACATGCTCTTGGAGGGTGTTATCGCTAACACTGTAACATACAATACGCTGATTCATGCATTTCTTAGGCTAGATTTGATTCAACAAGCAGATAAGCTTGTTGGTGAAATGCGATTTAGAGGGTGTCCCCTTGATAATATTACATATAATGGCCTTATTAAGGCTCTCTGTAAAACTGGGGCAATAGAGAAATGTTTGGGATTGATTGAACAAATGTTTGGTGAAGAAATTTTTCCTAGTATTAACTCTTGTAATATTCTGATCAATTCCTTCTGTAGGACTGGAAAAGTAAATGACGCTCTTCAGTTTCTTCGGGATATGATTCAGCGTGGTCTGACACCAGATATAGTCACTTATAACAGCTTGATTAATGGTCTTTGCAAGATGGGCCGTTTTCAGGAGGCTTTGAACCTTTTTAACGGGCTACAAGCCAAAGGAATTCACCCTGATGCTGTTACGTATAACACATTGATCAGTAGGTACTGCTACGAGGGTTTGTTTAGTGACGCATGTCAGCTTTTATTCAAAGGTGTGAGTAATGGTTTCATACCTAACGAAATCACTTGGTCAATATTAATAAATTATTTTGTAAAAAAGCATCAAAGGGAGTAAGACCTTGGTCTATGTTTATTTGGTGGAACAGAGAGCTTCATCTCGTTAAAAGGCCAATTTGGTGTTTTAAAACTCCTGCCATAAGAGATTCACTTTATAATTCTCGTTGATTTGAATTGTCTGATAGTAATTCTGATTCTGAGCAATTTACTATTCTCATGGGAAATTGGGGCTTTTGGCTAGCCACTATTATCCGCCACGTTTCATCCATAGGATGCATTACCATATTTATGTGGCAGATTTTTGGCTTTCCACCATCCATCATCAATAATCTTCACATAGCGGTAAGTGGAAATTTCGCTGTAGATACATCACTTTTGAAGGATTTCATTTTTGCCATACATAACTGCATGTTGCAAGAGCTGTGGCGTCGAATTCTTGTGTTAATTTTTTATTTATTTTTAAAACCTTACCAAATTTTTGTGTCAGATGAAATCTCAATAAATTAATCATGTGCTCCTTCTCAATAAATGTCAGAGTTTGTGAGACTGCAAGTACGTTGATGGCAGAAGCAAATGTATTGTTTCAGCAGATTTTGTGCTGCTGAGAATCAATTGAGTTCAATTTTTCGTCATTGTGGGGTAAGGGTTTTGATTTGAATTTTTTGTTTTTTCTGATTTTCTTTGATTCCATTGTGGGGTAAGGTGTTTGGTAAAATGCCTACGAGAAAAATCTGGTGTTTAGCATCACATGTTTTTTGGTAAGAATTAGAAGACAAATGTTTTACAACATGTGTTGCTCATATTGTGATAGATAAAATGGACATAGTTTTGAAAGTGTTTGATAAAATGCCCATGAGAAAAATCTATCGTTTACTAATTTTATTTTGATTGTTCAGAGAACAAACATCCATCACATGATATATTTGGAAAAATCTCTATATATTATACACTGGCCAATCTGATTTCACTTCCAACGTAGCAGTCATAGGCATAGGTAGAGTGCACGAGTATCTGCTTCCAGTTATTTCACAGATTGCTGCCACCATTAAGGTAAGGATACCTTATGACTATTTTTTGGATTGCTGCCACCATTGTTTGTATTTGAGCATTTTCTCGGGTTAGCTCCTTCAGTACAACATGAAATTAGAGTGGAAATTTTTTGCCAACATTGATTTGAAAGATATTATTTTATAAATATTATACTTATGAATTCAAAATTAGTGACTTACACCTACATGTGGGTGTAGCCATGTAGGTAAAGTTCCTGCATGTCTTTAGGATCAAGGCTTCCTCTTTTCAGTTTGTATGAATCTTTTATAGGGTCAAAATAGACGCATTAAATTTACAAATCACTTTTCCTAATATATGCGAAAAATGTCAGACGAAAAATGGCATGCTGAGTTCAAACAAGTCTAAGGAGGAAAACGTTATGGTGTGAGTTCTTCATTTGCAGTTCATCTAAGTTCCTGTATGTGTTGTTTCTGAAATAGAATGTTTTTGTTAAACTGAAATAGGTAATTTTTTTGTCAAAACTTTTCATTTTCAAGCTTCCTTTGTTACAACTTCTGTTGCTCTTGAGATTTCATGTTTTAAAGGTTATAGTTTTCTGCAATAGCTCTTGATATTTATGTTTTCTGCAAGAGGGAATCCTTGAAAGTATTTAAAAAAAGAAGGGTCACCTTTGTTAAAGTATTCTCTAATAGCTCTTGAGATTTAAGTAAAGAACATTTGATCTTTGATTTTTCGGTTTAAGCTTAAGTAAAAATATTTCTTTGATCTTTCATGGTTGTAAAAAAAAGGCATAAAAGAAATTAGGCTTAAATATGTCATTGGTCCCTGCACTTTCACCATTTTTGGCGTTGGTCCCTGCACTTTTTGTTGTTTGGCATCGGTCCCTGCATTTTGTACTTAAGTCCCTGCACTTTTTAAAAGATTTGGCATTGGTCCTTCTGTTAACTTCAAGTTTTAAAAAAATGTTTGATCTAACAGTGTGCCACGTGGACCAATTATTTCATGTCACGTGGCACACTAAAACACAAAATTTTCATAATTGAAATAAATAGAATAAAATAATTGATTTTTAATAGTTTTTATATTACTATTATTATTACCATAACGTAATAGACATTGTCATTTTGCTGATATTTCATTGTTATTTGATGTCTTATATGTGCAGGCTTTGCGGGATAGATGTAGAAAGCATGCAATGAAATGACGAAAGGCATTGTTTGAGTGGACACATGTTAAATCTGTTTTTTAGAAACTTAATTGATCTTATGCTTAATGGATCTGTTTGTTTTTTTTACATTCCAAACATGTAGTAAACAAGGATATGTGAAGGGATTTTGGTGTGGTTTTAGTTTGTAAATGAAAGTGTATGATGTATTGAAATAATGGTTTTATATGATTGATAAATTACTTATTTGGATTTGAATCCAATTTTCGCTAAACTATTCTTTCCTCCAATTTAAATATTTTAACATTTCTTTAGTAACAAAAAATGGGTATGATTCTGCTTCAAACTGTGGTTGGATTAATTGCCATTGTCATTTTCTGTTTCAAACTGTGGTTGGATTAATTGCCATGGCCATTCTCTGCTTCAAAGTGTGGTCGGATTAATCGCTATTTCCATTTTCTGCTTCAAGCTGTGATGGTACCATGGACACTGATTTTCCCCTAAGTTCAAACATGAAAACTTCAACTTGTGTGGATGAATCTGGCCTCTTGCATTCTTCTGAAAATGTGGACCAAGCAAATACACCAACCGGAACCTTTGTCAAGGTAATATAACTTTTTTGTTTCTAGGTGGTATGCCTTTGTTTATATATTTTATATGCTACCTTTCTAAAATATCTCTTTTACATGGATATTGGGACCCTTATATATAAGCTCTAATCATTTAAGCGGAAGATAACTGGAACAAGGTTGTTGTCATAAGTGGCTCGAGGGATTAATTTATGAAGTTGCACTTAAATGATACTTGATTCACAAACAAAAAAATATTTTATATTCCATATGTTCCTAATCATAAGACATTTTTCTTGTCAAAAAAAAAAAAGAAGACATTTTCAAACTTTTCTTCATCCCTTAAAATATACGATCTTTTTTAAAATTCAACATGCATTGATGTTTTCCTTGCAAAAAAATCCTATTTAAGTACCATTGGAAATGTTTTTACGTTTCTCTCTTATATATCAATAATTGTATGGATAAATATACAAAACTAACAACTTTTTGACAAATTTATTACCACAACTACTTTTTTGATAGCCGTGGTTTTTTATACCTCAGTTTTGTCCGGGCAATATAAAAATTTCTATAAATAAGTGATAGTGTTTTTAATTTTATAAACGATAGCAAGGCTGACAAGTTTGCAACAAATCTATTCCTCTTGGAGATTCATTCAACTTCATCTTTTCCATCTTCTTTATTTCTTTTTACCATTTTGAGTTGTATAGCTTGCAACAAATTCATTCCACTTGAAGATCCATTCCATTTCATCCTTTTCACTTGCTTTTTCCTTTTTCCATTTTCACCAACTTATAATTTGGCATCTTTTGCAAACCCTAACTTAATTTTGGAGTATAAATAGGAACCATATATAAATCATTTTTTCCTTCACACTCTATCTCCATTAACCCACAAACAATCATCAAACAACTCCAAAAATCAGTATTCAGCAATCAACATACTCTTCTTCACATTTAAGCACCATGTAGCTCATCATCTTTATCATCAAGTGAAACCATCACCATAATCCATATATAACTATGAGTAAACTCCATTTTCTCAAAAATACACCTTCATCTATCAACTTCTGAGGCATTAACCTGAAACATGAGAACTACTTGATCATGATGATGCCTCATCCTTTCCTTTTCTTTGTTTTTAACCTCATTATTACTTTGTTTTCTTTTTATAATTCTTCAGTTTTGTTAGTTTGGGCCTGCTTTTAATAACTTGGTTTCGATTTTGAGTTTCTGTCTTGATTTTTTTAAATAAATTTTGTTCTAATCAATTTAGCAAGTATTTAATACGGACTAATTAGATGTGATATCTCTTTAATCATTGAGATTTTATGTGATATCTATTTAAGCTCATCTTTCAAATGAATTAATCAACAAACATCATTTTAAAAGGTTTAACTAGATATGACATCTTTTTAAACTTTGAGTTGGTGGGACACAGATCGTAAACCTTCATCATTTTTAAACTCACAAATATTTCAAACGATTCAATCAACATATTTTTTCTCAAATAATTTCTTTTATCAAAATCATCACAACAAAAATATGGTCTTTAAAGTAAACCAACTCACAAATATTTTGTACCCAAGATCTACTTAACTTTGAATGCTTCATCCCATCGGAAGATAAGTGTGAGCATAAGTCCGGTCAACCACAATAATAAAACTTTAACATTTTCCTCTCTATTTAAAGTCTATATTTTCAAATCAAATTTTAACTAAGATTCAATAATAATGAGAAAATAATAATCTCCAAGTTAACAAAGTTTTTGCACAATTAATTAACGGTAACCTTTTTCTAATAGATGTTGTAGGGGGCTAGTAATTTCTATACACATAATAACTAATAAACTCAAAATAAGTAATTAAATAAGGGAAATGTTAACGGTACATTCGGAGTACCGGTTGGTTAAGAAAGT
>Ga0228710_1010775_pt1 | contig 12091 bp, 18 predicted proteins | sample MedpolnodulmetaG_FD_177995 | JGI IMG/M metagenome (GOLD analysis project Ga0228710, IMG submission 177995) | Root nodule microbial communities from Medicago polymorpha collected in Santa Monica, California, United States - pink nodules | ecosystem: Host-associated > Plants > Roots > Nodule...
CCTATTGACGCCAGCGCCGGTTTTGTGGTCTATGCGCCGCATCGGATGGGCGTGTAGCTCAGCGGGAGAGCACTACGTTGACATCGTAGGGGTCACAGGTTCAATCCCTGTCACGCCCACCATCCAAGTTTCTGATGAAAAAGGGCTTTCGGGAAACCGGAAGCCCTTTTTACATAGTGATCCGTAGGTTCATTGAACCGCGCTTCGTTGTTAGGTCTTAGATGGCGAAATTTCTGGTTCCGATAGATGAACAGGGAAACCCATTTTCTCTGTTTAGCCGAGGCTTGAATAGGAAGAAGATTAATATCGGACACACAGAGGATGCTCTTCATCCTTGCCGTGCGATAATTACCGGGGCAGCCAAGTTCGAACGCTCATTCAAATCATTCGTGCGCGAACTCCAGAGATCTGATCTTTACATCCTCGACGATGAAGGCTCCGACAGCTCCGTTCTTACCGCTTTCGAAGACCTCTGTTACTGCGCGACTGAGCTCTTTGATGTCTACGCCCAAGCGATTCCCGCGGCAATCAATTTGCGGCCAGACCGTTCGTTCCGTGATGCGGAGCAACAGTATCCCGAGATTGCAAAGAAGCGCCGCAGCGATTGGTCCCTGGTCTGTAACAAGATTAAGCACAATCACAACGTTCTGGTGCCCCTGAGGCAGCATTCTCTGAAGACAGGAGAGGTTGTAAGAGGCTATGTGCTGTGCAAGCCGGTCGGAGCGGATGGACTGACGCTAAACGCAGATTTGCATAAGGCGCCTGAGAGGTCTCGGACTTTTGACAGTTCGGCTAACCAGATGATTTACGATATCTTTCGCTGTGATCTTGCCGCGAGCGAAATCCTTGGCAAGCTCCCCGAAAACAATGATCAGGCAGTAGTTGCGCCGGAGGTGAAGTTCCACATCGGAGAGTCCCTTCGTGGCGGCGAGTCCCGCTAGTCGGCGATCACCAAGTCTCCATATTCGACGGCTTCGATTTCCGTCCTGAAGGCATCGAATTTCGGCGGCAACGAGCCAAAGAACTCGTGGGCCAGAAGCAGATTAGCGCTGTCTACAGGGGAGACGGATATACGAGAAGGTTTCCATTGATCTAAGGGCCGACTGAGGCGGTTGTCCTGACAAAACATGCTGCTTTGTCCAGATCACAACGTGGCCTTTCCCACGTATCCACAACCCCACGAAACAGCTCTCGCCGCCCCGCGGGGATCGTAATACATTTCCAGCTGGCAGTGCGGCGAGGGAGGAAGCGGTGGCTACTGAAATCAGGGATGACGAACTCGTCTCGCTCTCGAAGGCTGCGGAGCTCTTCTTCCACGGCGAGGTCACCAAGTCGTCGCTGCGCACGGAAGCCCGCAAGGGCAACTTGGAGATTGTTCGGATCGCAAATAAGGACTTCGTCACTCGCAACGCGGTCAGAAGGATGATCGAGAGGTGTAAACTGCCAGCCCAGCCGAGCGCGACTGCGAATCCGCAAGGGCTCACTGCTAAAGAGGCCGCCCGCCTTAAACTCGCAGCCCTGAAGCGTGGGGAGCCCTAATCGCAAAATGACCCGGGCCGCATCATTCCGCCAAGCCGATCTCGATCGCATCTTCCGCGCGGCCAAGAAGGTCGGCGCGACCGTCCAGATCGATCTGCGGACGCTCGAGGTGAGGATCTTGCCGACATCTGGGAGCGCCTCGTCTACAAACGACGGGCTGGCCCCAGACGGAAAGGAGGATTGGGATTTTGACTTTTGAGCCGGCTGTTCCCCCGCAACTCAGCGATGTCATCACGACCTATCAGCTCCTGCGGCCGGCAGCGGTGGCGAAGATTCTTGCGATCGATGTGCAGCATCTGCACGCTCTGGCTACCCATGGCGAGATCCGATACGTGAACATCGGGATCGGCGCTAAGCGGGAGACGCGCCGTTTTCGTGCTCAGGACGTACAAGCATTCGTGGAAGAACGAACTCGCACTGGACATGTGCGATGGTCAACTCGTCCGCCGATCCAGATTACCGACGCCGATCTGTTAGCTGCCGCCAAAGTCGTCGCTCGGGATCGCAAGCGGCGTGAACGGGAAAAGGAGCAAGAGGCCTTTGAAGCTAAGCGGCGCGAAAAGCGCGAAGTTAGAGAAGCGTGGCTTAAGCAATGTGAAGACGAAGCCACTGTCATCCGGGAGCGGCTTTGGCGTGAATCCCTTTACGGCAAGCGGAAGGTACCGAAACGGAAAAATGACTGCTAAGGCACTTATCAAACAGGCTGAACTTCAGCGCCTTGCTAAAGTAGCGAAGCGCCACGGAATTACTATCGAGGTCGAGACAGAGCACTACAAGCTGCGCATGTATCCGGGCGCCGCGTCTGCGACGGAGGAAGTGGCTCAACTGAAGCTAAATTCATGGGACGTCCCCTATCATGAGAGACCACCCAACCCGATTCAGCCTCGGTTCGATCACCGGGAAAAGCGGGCGATGGAATACCTCATGACTATCGGCGCTGATAAGCCGATCGACTGGTACACGCTGAAGAATTTCGGCAGGCACACGCAACAAAAGCTTCACAGCCGCGGATACGTTGCGGTGAGTGAAGAGTTAGACCGGCACGGCAATCCGGATCAGATCTGGCTTACGAGAGCCGGGCAGAGGGCGATGCGCGACTTGGACGCACATAGATCGAAATATCTCACATCCTGAGGAGAGATACTGGTCTAGAAATTTCGAGATTTGCGGAGGATAGAAACTGTGTCGATTGATTGGCTTGCAACATTGGCTGAGCAAGGGGATATCGCGAAAAGAAAAGCAACTGAGGTGGCAACGCTCGTGGTCAAGCCCGAGCTCCCCTTAGAAATCGCAAGTCGCCTGTACAGGGACGTTGAGAAGGGTGCCCAAACTTTTGACCGCATACTGTCCGACATGGAAGACGCGGATGTCAGTGACGAACTGCTACAGGCCGCAGATGCGCTCGCGGAACTGTGGAGCCAGCTTTCCGTCGCATCGGCTAACAAGCTCCGCGAGATGCAAGGGCTCCCACCAATCACAATGAGTGAGGCCCCGCACTAGGCTCGCGGGTCTAACTCGAAACGAGCTGGGCACCAATCTGGACCTAAGTGCTGATGAGCCTCACGACCGCATTCATTGCTGAACTGATCAGGGCTGCGAACGAAGCCGACAGGCTCACACCCTACGAGATCAGCCGGCTGCTGGATCGTTCGGTTGACACGATCCGTGATATGCGCAGACAGACGGGCATCGCTGGCAGCCACCGTGCCCGGGACTTTGTGATCGACCTCCAGGTCGCCTCGGCACGCGCCCGTGACCTATCTCCAGCGGAGACCAGAGACGTACTACTGGACGCGGCCGACATCATCCGGACGTTGAAGATTTTGCTGGATGGGAAGGAGTGAACGGCGCCGCCTTTATGGCTGAAGGAGGCGAAACCTTTTCGGGGAGCAGCAAGCCATTCGACGACGGCGGGTGCAGGCAAGTCAACCACCCCCCCGCCTGACTGCGGCAATTTTACCGCACCTGCGAAGAAACTCTTACTTTAACGGTGCGTTCACACCATGTATGGTAGCAAATGATCTCAAAGCGCGGGTCCGGACGACCGAACGGCGCTTGACACCGATTCGGGAATGCATGTTACAGCTCCGAGAGGAAACGGTGGCGACGATGGCATATTCATTAAGAGAGATACTCAGATTTTTTCACGGCGGTACCGCCAAGGAAAAGCCTGCTTTCAATTCCGAAAAAGAAGCTTATGACTTCTGCCGCAACCTGTACAAGAAATCGGGTGGCGTGACGCCAGAGCTGCGTCGCGCGTACGAGTTTTATCAGAAGAATTTGGATGACGGCTGCGGGCAGTTCACTGGACCTCGATCGAATAGAGATAAGTCCACTTCTCTCGAAGGAAAGCATCAGCAAGTTCACCTGCGGAGAGCGTGAGATTGACGCTTGGACAGCCAAGAAGGCCTCCAAATGGCACGAACAAAACCGCACTAAGGTGTTCATTGCTCACGACGAGGGATCTTCGGTGGCCCGCGGCTTTTACTGCCTGTCATTCTCGACCGAAGACGGCAGCAAGCTAGCGTCCCACGATCATCGAAATATTTGGAGCGGGGGCGTGCCCCTGATCTATCTTACTTACCTGGCCGTCCAACGTAATTGTCAGCGGTGCGGCTTGGGGAAGTTGTTGCTCATTGATAGTCTCAAGCGAGCGCATGAGGTCTCGCGCCATGTGGCTTTCTATGGGGTAGGGCTGCGTTCCCTTAACGAGAAGACGACGAAGCTTTATGAAAACTTTGGATTTGGAATTGCAGCAGGTGAGCGGTCCGCGCATCCGCTTATGATCCTGCCGATATGGACAGTCAACGACCTCTTTTCGGCCTAGCGCTCGAGAAACGAAAGCCTCCAATTTCGAGCTCTTTCTAAAATTAGCCTCGCACACATCTGCGCTGGCAGGACCGGCACTGGCTGCTTTGCTGCTTTCTTTCCGGCGCGCAGTCAAAAGCACCACACCGTCGCACCATCGCTCGCTCCATGATGCCCTTGACGATGCGTGCCAGAGCTTCGCAGGCGCAATACTCGACCTCGCACCGCCGCCAGCAGCAACCGCTCGAGGTGGCCGGGCACCGTCGACGGCTCGAATCCGACCACCACGAAGCTGCCCCGGCGCTTGCAGGTGACCTTCTGCCACCACTCGCCGCGGCCGGAACGATAGGGCTTCTCGACGTGCTTGGCGATGATGCCTAGTGCTCGCAGGCGACGCGAAAGAATTCGTCGCCATCAGCCGGGAACTCTTCGGAGAGGCGGCCCAGCGACGAGCGGCTCTAGCGGGTGCCGGATTCCGCAATTCGCGTCCATCCGGTGGCAGGGGCAGGCGGCTCATTGAGGGCGGATGCACGTCACATTGCGGGGGACTCCGATTGTTGGAAAACCATCATCGTCGTTGCAGCGGACCAGGGCCTCCGGCGGTCCGTGGCATTCGCCCTCGTCGAGGTCGAAGGATATTCCACAGAATCCTACGACACCGTGCAAAAGGCTGAAGCCTCTTGCCGGGGAGCGCTCTGCGCGATTCTTGACGATGACATACTAAGATCCGAGCCTCAGGCCGCCGCGCAATACCTTAACGATCTCGGACGCCGGGCCACACGCTGGTTGATGGCCTGTCGACCCTTCATCAACGTGTGGACAAAACAACATTGACCAACCCGTTCGCCGGTGCCGACCTGCTCGGCTTGATCTAACAGCCTGATCGAAGCAGCTAGGTAGTATCCCTTAGTGATCTAACCGAATTTCTCCAAGTCACCCGTAATGGCAATATCTGTCCCGACATCGAACGGGGGATAATCCATGTACGCCGCTGCACAAGACAAACCACAGTCCTCGAGGCCGAACACCTTGGCCCGGCCGCACTTTCTGGCCGCCGTCTTGTCGTCACCTACAAGGCGGGTCGCGAGATCTATGCCCACGGTGACCTGAACCACAAGTGCTATCCGAAGGAATCACATGGCAGCTCGGCGCCGTTTAAACTGCCAAGGGATTGTCCTGGTTTTCGTTCATGAAAGGGAGCACCCCATAATATGAACATCAATACTTCCAATTTCCCGGAAGAAGTTCTGCAGTCGGCCGAACCGGTCATCGTCGACTTCTGGAAAAACGGGTGCCAGCCGTGCGATATGATTGCACCCTTCCTCGAACAAATCGCTACCGAGCTTGCTGGCAAGGTCAAGATCGTCAAGCTCAACCACAATGAAAACCCCGAGCTCGCGGAGCAGTATGGCGTACGCTTGTTCCCAACGCTTGTCATGTTCAAGCGTGGTGAAGTCGTCGGCATCTACGTCGGAGCCGCACAGAAGACGGAACTCCGCTCCTGGATTTCGGAGACGATGGCTTGAGTCACTGGCATTGAGCGCACGAGTAGGAAAGCCCGGCTTGGCCGGGCGGGCCGAAGAGGTTCAAAACAACAGAGGAAACAAGATGACACCCGTCTCTCCACTCAATGGGCGAATGCTGATAACCGCGTTAATGTTCGTTTTTGTGTGCGGACTATCGATGCTGGCGCGCGCGGCTGAGGTCATTGATCACGACAAGGTGCGAGGGTTTCCCGACAGCACCTCCGGCTTCCTCAAGACCTTCCAGCCCTATCTGGAAGTCCACGGCGGCTGTGTCCCTTTTCCGGCCGTGGATGACGCCGGCAACGTCAGCGGCGGTCTGAAGCCATCGGGAATGTTTTCGTACGACGGTTGCTCAGGCAACCAAGGACAGATCTATGTCAGAGCGAAGGAGTATCAAGGCGAGTGTGCCGTCATGTACTCGTGGTTCTTTCCCAAGGAGCAGATCCCGGATTGGCCCCACAAAAATGGGTCTGGTATAATTGGGAGGATGTCGTCGTATGGCTGACGAGTTGCGATAGCGGAGCGCAGGTTAACGCCGTCAGCTACTCGAGCTATGGTCGTTACTCCATCACGACAAATCCGCACATGGATGGAACACATCCGCTGGTCGCCTATCGTCGGAACTTGGCCGGGGAACAATCGACACTCGCCGACACCCGGTACCGTGGCGGGAAGCAGCCCGCAGTCAGCTGGTCCGGCCTGACCGAGGAAGCGAGGCAAACGCTCGAGACCTATGACTTCGGTATCGGTGTGCCATTCAACTCTGACAACTTCGACGCCAATATGGCGAGGGCCTGGCAACAAGGACATGGAGGTTAAATGGGTAATTCCTGGGCCGGAAACGGTGGTAAACACGGAGTAAATAGCTTGGAGAGCAATAAGATCCTGTCGGTGGAGTCACGGGCCCCGGCGCTCGAAGTGCGGGACTGGGTACATGGCGAGGCCCTTGCGAGCTTCCAGCTCGACAGAGTGTACGTCCTTGAATTTTGTGGAACTTCGTGTGGCACTTGTGAGGAGGCGATGCGCGGCCTGATAGAGCTGCAGGAGACTTACAAAGACCGTGGACTTGAGGTCGTCGCCGTCGCGGCACACGAAAGCGCTGCGTCCGCCGATGAGGCTCGGGCCCAATTGCACGCGTGGTTGGCCCAGTTCAAGAAGTTGAACTTTCGTGTCGCGTTCGACGACACAGGCGCAATGGACACGCTTTGGATGGAGCCGAGTTTTTCTGTCGAGATTCCGCAGGCGTTTGTGGTCGACCGCGACGGCTACATCGCCTTTATCGGTAATCCGTACAAATTGCACGACGTTCTGCCGCAAGTGCTTGACGGCACCTGGCGCACCAGTGCTCAAGCGGAAGCCGCCGAAAGGGAGCGGATCGCCGTAGATGAACCAAAAGCGCGCAAAAAAGCGTTGAGGAATCAGGTCAAAGCCAAATTCGCGGCAGCGGAGAAGATAGAGGATTGGAAGACGGCGCTTGCGGCAATCGAAGAGGGCGTCGCCCTCGATCCGGATAACCTTCTTTTCCGCGAGCAGCATGTCCATCTGCTGCTTCATAAAATGCACGACATGCAGACCGGTCTGCCCGTGCTACGCCAATTTATTCGCGAGGGAATCAACACAAACTACGAGTTGATGCTGACGGTGGCGTTTTACCAACTTTTCAACCCGGCGTATGGCTACTCGCAATTTCCGTCTGTCGAGCGCTTCGCCTTTGGCAAGGAGCTCTCCGAACACATTCTGGCAGAGGCTCGGCTGCAAGATGACTACGACAGGGCGCATTCTTATCTTATGGTCGCTTGGTACTATCATGCGAGCGGCAACAAAGACCGCGCAGTCGAGTTGCTCGAGCTGGCACTGCAGCCACTGGACGGGCTAGGTCCTCATCGTTTGAAAGATGATCTGCTGCAGACCCTGGCCGACTACAAGGGCGAGAAGTAGCTCTTTGTGTGGTCCCGCGGACGAATATTTCAAGCGCTGCCACGCCGAAAACGGAGCAGGAGAACCCGGTTGAAAGAGGAGCTCTTGAATGACCCTATTCCATTTGCACCGGAGCTCGGCGTCTTCTCGTAACGGAGGCGCTATTGTTCCTCTTTCGGGCTACTTGGCAGCTAAAGGCTGTCCCGAGTTTAGAGCTGCAGCGGGGGAAGGTGCTGCATGTCTCCGACCACCTCATATCCGAGCTAGCCAGGGCGTCATTTTTAAATCTGCAAAGTTTCGTGTCCATTGAAAAGAGAAAAGCAGACCGAAGCGCATCACGCAATTTGTCGAATTCAACAATGCCTGGCGAGCTACCCCCCCCGGACAGGCGCGCGGTTGCATGCCGTCGCCCCAGTAGCGCCTAGGGTCACGGCACTTGCCCCAGTTTCGCCTTATTGCTTCACATCAACCGCTACGCGTGTATAGTTCGAACGTAAATCAACCAAGGAGAGGGTTATATGCGAATTTTTCTGGCATCTTTGCTGGTAATGTTGAGTGCAACTGCGTCGTATGCCGGCAGCTGCAATCACTCTTGGCAACAGGCGTCTGACGGCTCCAGATGCGGCGGAAGGGCGGCCGATCAACGGCCCGGCGGCTAACGCCATAGCGGCATGGGAAGGCCCACGGTGAGCTTACCGTGACCTTTCACCCCAATGCAGCATCTCGTCACCATGGCCTGGAGTTGCGAGAAACAACTGTGATGATTGCGCACCAATTTCGTTTCCGCTGTCTCTATTGGGGCCTGATCTGAGCGCCGCCGCGCTGACCGGCTTCAATCCTCTGCAGGATTTCGCGCATCACTCGAGTATCTATGGAAAGGCTGTTGAGCGTATTCTCGACGGCCTTCATTGACGTCGCCGCTTCGGCCGCCTGCTTCTCCACCGCCGATATTCGGAGTTCGTGATTGTCGATCTGCCGGAGGGAGACTTCGGCGGCTGTTACCCGTTTGTCGAGCCGATCGATCGACGACGCGTGCGAATCCTGATTGGCGCCGACCCTCTCCCATGTCATCCCCCATGCGACCAGGCTGCTGCCGAAGCCGACGAGAAGGGCCAGGGTATTGAGGTTGTATTCGAACCTCCATTTCGGGGTTGCTACCATCTTCTCGGGTTCCTGTGTTTCAGCCAAGCCCCTGCCCTCGTAATGCAATGCCACGGTGGAAGAGCCGGCACTCGAGAGTGAGAGCCGGCCTGTGGTGTCGTTACTGCGTGTTCCGCGGTGCGATATAGGTCAGCAGCGCAGGCAGCCCGATCGTGAGCGCGTAGAGCGCCAGATAGCCGTACCAGGGCGTATCATCCGGCATGAAGGGCAGACCGGCCGTTCCGGTCAGCGCGCCACCCGCAGCGGCGGCAACGGCTTTCGAGATGTTCATGAAGGTCTCTCCTTATTCAGCCGCTTTGGCTTCGCGCAGTGCGAGCGAGACGGTCGCGTAAGCGGTTGCCGCCACTACGAGTGCATTTGCTGCCGTGACGCCACCTGGATCGGCGCAGATCACCCGCACGCCGTCATAGGCGGCCTTCTCCTTGGCGAGAGTCTTTGCTTTGATGTTGCCGGAGGCGGAAGCCGCGATGAATGCAGCGTGCGCGGTTTCGAGCAGCGCGCAGGTCTTCGGCAGGCTGTTCTTGATCGCGGTGTCGAGAGAGCCGGTAGCCGTGCAGGACGCGAGCATAAGGCATGCCGATGCCGCTGATGCAATGATCAGTGAACGCATGGTCAGTTCCTTCGATGTTGGGAGGGGTTAAAGCTTGGCTTTCGCTTCGGCGCGCAGCTTGTCGCCGCAGGCCTTTGCGCCTTTCACGGAAGGATCGAACGCGAGCCGCGTGAAATCCCATTTTCCGCGTTGCTGAATGCCGAGGTTGTTCTGCACCTCGGCATGAGAGAGGACGGTCTTGTCAGTGACCGGAATGGAGTAGCGCCGGCAGAGATCGGCGACGACGGATGTCAGCGCATCCCATTGTTCCCGGGTCATCGGATATTTGCCGGGATCGAATGGCGCCTCGTTCGAACCGCCCATGCAACACAGAGAGACGCCGATCGAGCCCGAGTTCGCGCCGAGCGTATGGGCGGCATAGCCCCTCTTCGCCGGCGCCTCGTTGAGCGCGATCGACGGGATTCCGCGGACCAGCTTGCCCTCATCCTCGATGAGGATGTGATAATGGCCCCGGTCGAACTCGCTGGCCTTATGCGCACCTGCGGTCCAATGGCAGACGATCCGCCCCATCTTGGCGTCGGGCATCCAATCGGCCGGGACGATGGCTGCAGATGACGCCTGAGGAGGAGAAGGCCAGCCCCGGAGCTTCTCGATCTCATCTAGCGCCGCATTGACGGCCGCGATGGTCTCGCCGCCGGGATCGCCATCCGCCCCAAATTCCGGGAGCGGAAAGCCGAGCGCGATCAAGCGCCGCTGCAGAGACTGCACGGTCGGAGTCATGTTGTCTCCTGACAGTAGTGTTTGAGAGGTTGGTTAGCTCGAATGGGCGACTAGAGACCGAAGGCGCGTTGTGTTACCCCGACGCAGCCGTCTCGCAGGGCGGACGGGGCGGTTAGAGGCCTGGCGCCTTACCTCCAGCGACGGGCCTCGCGTGGAGTTCGTCTGGGTCTCGCTTATGGACAACAAGCCTTCGCTGTAGCGGCAGAATAGCGGGTTCTAGCTGTTCTTGGACGCAAGAAGGCCCCTTCTCTCTCGAAGAAAGAAGAGGCCCCAGCGTCTGAGCGTTCGAATTCACAGACACTTTCTTATACGTGTTATGTCGAGGATGGCGCAACTATGGATCGCCACGCCAGCCGCTTGTGCACCATTCACATTGTTGTGAGAAGAAAACGCCGCTCACGGGTGGGCTCAGAGGTCCACCGCCGCCGCCCACATGGCATCAATTTGGTCGTCAGTGAGGCCGAGCGCGGCGCCGACCATGGAGATAAGCGGGTGCATGCGCTCGAAGGTGGTCGCGTATTCCCACTCGATCTGGGCCTCCTCCTTGGCGGCGCCTTCCGGCATCGCCTCGATCGCGCTGGTGACCTGCGCCAGCGTGAAACCACCCCTGACCAGACCAATGCGGAACTGCCGTGCGGTCAGGATCGGCATGATCGCCCGGACCTCTTGCTGGGTGGGCGGCGTGTATGGCGCGACCGTGCCTGCGTTGGCCTCGGAGAAGAGCTGCCGGCAATGCTCCTCGATATCGGTTTCTCTCGCCGTGAAGGGTATCCATCCGAAAGACGGATGATTGATCTCCATGTTGATCGCTGAGTTGTCCGGCTGGCTGTAGAAGGGGTTTCTAAATTCCATCACGAAATCCTCAAGAAGAGACTGAGCGAACCACCAGCAGTCGAGCCGGCGCCGATGTTACCCATGCATCTCCACGTGCCGGAAAGAGCCGCGCCGCCGCCACTGGATGAGCTTGCCGACTCAAGATCGGTTCCGGGCACGGTTTGCCCGAGGGTATAACCTGTCGTGTTGTTGACGCGCTGACACCAGGCGTAAGAGCCGACGGCGCCGGCCGCGATGGAAGCGACACCGCCGCCCCAATCAACATCATGCGCGTGGGTGTCGGCGCCGACGGAGTTGGTGGACGTTGCCGTGAGGGTCGAAGGCGTGCCGATCGCGAGGATGCGGTCCGCCGAGATCGCGCCGCCACCGGTCAAACCGTTGCCGGCGATGATGTCCACGGCTGTGGAAGCGGCGGTGTATCCGTAGATGCTGTTCAGATCAGCAGAGGTCAGGTTTCCGGAGTGATAGACGACGTATTCGACACCGTTGACCTGAAATTCGAGACTGTCCACGCCGCCCGAGTTTTTAAGGGTCAAGCCGGTGTCGCCGCCGGTCGCGACGTCGTTAAGGAGGCGAAGACCTTGGCTTACTCCGGTGCCGTCGATGTACTGGATATAGGCATTGCGAACGCCGCCGGCATAAAAGGAGATGTACGGATCATTGCCGGCTGTCGGCGCATTGATCCGGAGCGCCTCGCCACTCGCCCCCAGGAAGAGCGAGGTCATATAGCCGGCCTTGGTGTCCATCTCAAAGCGCAGCACCTCGGCATAGGTGGACCCGTCGGCGGAGCCGTCGATATAGACGTTGTTCGCGTCGAGGCGGATACGCGCGTCATAGGCGGATGTCGTTGTGTCTTGGAAGCGCAGATACGGCGCGGTATTGCTGATCGTCGGGTTGGAACTGAAAATCTGGGCGGCTGACCAGGTGTTGGCGCCATCGAGAAGCGGAACGTTGGCCCCGGACGTGCCGGTGCTGC